>Ga0129306_1000393_pt1 | contig 70184 bp, 64 predicted proteins | sample P827metagenome_FD_94438 | JGI IMG/M metagenome (GOLD analysis project Ga0129306, IMG submission 94438) | Capybara group fecal microbial communities from Wisconsin, USA - P827 metagenome | ecosystem: Host-associated > Mammals > Digestive system > Large intestine > Fecal | place: USA: Wisconsin... | reverse complement strand
TGATTTGCACATGACAGCAGAAAGGTTTGTTAGTGAGGATTTAGGTTCAGACGAAGCATTTATCAGAAAGTAGTGGCTTTTATGCTATTGGAGGATTGATATGGACAGAGAATTACCTCGCCCGGATGAAATATGGCGTCATTTCAAGAATAAACTATATAAGATTATTGCTATAGCCCAGCACACCGAGTCAGATGAACATCTTGTGGTGTATCAGGCTATGTACGGCAGCGAAGGCATTTATGCCAGACCGCTGGATATGTTTATGAGTGAAGTGGATCGGGAGAAGTATCCTGATGTTGAGCAACAATACAGATTTGAACTGATTGGATGAAATGGATTATTTAGAGGAGAATTTATATGACGAGCACTACTACCATATTAGGCGATATTACAGCAAAGCACTATGCTACAGCAATAGTTAATGCTGCTAATGAAAGTCTGCTTGGGGACGGCGGTGTGGATGGTGCCATACATAGGGCGGCCGGCCCTGAACTGTTGGAAGAATGCAGGTCCTTAAATGGCTGTAAAACAGGTCACGCAAAGATTACCAAAGCATATAAATTGCCATGTGACTACGTTATTCATACAGTGGGGCCTATATGGTATGGGGGCAATAAAGGAGAAGAAGAACTTTTGAAAGGGTGTTATCGTCACTCCTTGGAGATTGCCATGAAGCATGGTATTCGCAGTGTGGCATTCCCATCCATTTCTACGGGTGTGTATTCATACCCAGTGGATAAAGCAGCAAAGGTGGCCGTTAAGGCGGTAAAGAATGTGATTAAGGAAAATCCGGATGCTTTTGATGATATAGTGTGGGTGCTATTTGATGAGCGGACTAAAAGAGCGTATGAAAGAGCATTGCAGGAATGATACATATATATGTAGATGCGAATGTCTGTCCCGTGGTGAAGCAGATAGAGATAATTGCTGAATTTAGAAAAAAACACTATAATCAGGATTGATAAATTTTTTATAATTATGATACAATAATCTAAAATATTAAATTAATCAATGATATGGAGAAATATTTTTAATGGATATTGAAAAACTTCGTATTTGTTGTAGTAATAATAAAGTTTTATGGTCTACCCACGGTTCCAGCAGAATACAACAGCGTGGAATTTTACGAATGGATGTCATAAATTGTATAATGAACGGGGAGATTATAGAGGATTATCCTACAGATTACCCTCATCCAAGTTGCCTGATATTTGGGTATACCCTTACAGATAAGATAATTCATGTTGTTGCTGGCTTTGACGGTGATTATTTGTATATCATTACTGCATATTTCCCTAATACTGAAAAATTTTTGGATGATTTGAAAACGAGGAGGTAGTATTATGTGTATGTTTTGTCATTGTACAGAGACAAAAGAAGGGACTACTACACATGTAGTTACCTTTGATAATTGCGTTGTAGTAATAAAAAATGTTCCTTGCCTGGAGTGTGTTCAATGTGGGGAAACTTACTTTAAGGATGATGTGATGGAACAGTTGGATCAGATTGTTTTGCAAGCTCGTCAGGCATTGAATGAAGTTGTAATTACAGATTACAGTAAGAGGAATGTCGCATAAGTTATTATATTGATTATTCCAGTGAGGCAAGACATGATATGTTAAACAAAGAAGAGTTCGATAATGAAATATAAAAAGGCATGGATAACATAGTTAATGGTCAAACCGTTTCTCAACGAACCTTGAAGGATATGGATAGGGCAATGAGTAATTTCAAATCAGGCATTGTTTCTGAGCCGATTGATCTTTCAGATTTTTAATGGGGTGGTATTATGAGCAAAGAATTTGACATTTTATCTGCGGCATTTGATGAAGCTATACTTGATGCAAAATCCCATAACAAAATATTAAAATCTGAAACTGCATCCATTGAACTGGAGAATCTTGTTGAATATGGTGCTGATCCTTTTTGGAGTAAAAAGAACCAGAAGTATCTTGCTGAATCCATAGCAGAGTTGGATGCTGACGGTGGAGAGAAGCACGAATTAGTTGAAGTTGAGTAGGAAAGTTAGTTTGACATAAGGGAATTGTCCATGCTTCCGGAAAAGATTTTTCATAGAAGCTATAAGATGGCATAGTTAGCACTAAGAGCCCGTGGTGGCTCTTTTTTTATTCTTTGATATTTGAGTTTATCCTACTGGACAATTTTACTGAATATATAAATATTGTCCAGTAGAACGGGCCGATTTTTATACTGTGGTATCCAATTCATACATCATTGAAGATTACCTTAATGTAGATAAGATGCAATTGTTATTAGTGGAACGAGTTTTGTAATTTAGTTTTACGAACTATACATATTAGTGAACTCTGTTTATAATATTAATTGAAAATGGTTTAAAATTTTAATATTAATAAAATAAGGAAGGGAAGAAGCAGCTATGCAGCCAGAGGAACAAGCTCGTTTGACAATAGATAAAATACTTGAACAGTCAGGCTGGAAGATTCAGAATTTTAAAGAACTGAACCTTACAGCATCGCTTGGTGTTGCAGTGCGTGAATTCCCTACGGACACAGGACCAGTGGACTATGCCCTTTTTGTAGAGGGAGATCTTGTTGGTGTAGTTGAAGCCAAGAAAACTGAACTTGGCGAAAAAATCACAACAGTGGAAGAGCAGTCTTCCAGGTATGCAAACAGTAAATTTAAGTGGATAAAAAAAGATTGCAGTATACGATTTGCTTATGAAGCCACTGATAAGCTGATTCGTTTTACGGATTATAACGATATTAAATATCGGTCCAGAACAGTGTTTTCTTTTTTCAGACCGGGGACATTAAAGAAGCTTCTTGTGGCAAAGGACACGATACGCAACAATATAAAGCATTTCCCGCCACTTGATGGAACAGGTTTCAGGAAATGCCAGATAATAGCAATTAATAATCTGGATACATCATTTGCGGAGAACAGGCCAAGGGCACTTGTCCAAATGGCCACGGGGGCAGGAAAAACATTTACGGCTATAACTGTGGTATATAGATTGCTTAAGTATGGCAAGTTCAAGAGGATTTTATTCCTTGTAGATACTAAAAGTCTGGGTGAACAGGCCGAGAGGGAATTCCTTGCCTATACGCCAAATGATGATCCACGAAATTTTTCACAGCTTTATGGAGTAAAGAGACTCAAGGATTCCTATATACCAGAGGATATTCAGGTCTGCGTCAGCACGATTCAGAGAATGTATTCCATTTTAAAAGGTGAGGAGCTGGATGAAGGTGCTGAAGAAGTTCCTTTTGCGGAATATGTTACAGCGGAATCCAAGGCGCCGAAAGAGGTGGTATACAATGAAAAGTATCCGCCGGAATTCTTTGACTGCATTATAGTTGATGAATGTCATAGATCCATTTACAATGTCTGGAGTCAGGTGTTGACGTATTTTGATCAAAAGTGGTGCGGGACAATACTTCACACCGAGATCGCTTATTAAAGCTATGGTAGAATGTTTGAAACCTGAACCGGAAAAAACTATTGCAGACCCATGTTGTGGAAGCGGTGGTTTTTTTCTTGCGGCTCAGGCTTTTTTGGCTGACCCTAAAAATTATTCTCTTGATCGTGGACAAAAAGAGTTTTTGAAAAATGAGACTTTCCGTGGAAATGAAATTGTGGCCGCAACATTTAAGACTGCATTGATGAATCTTTATCTTCATAATATTGGAGATATTTATGGGGAGATTCCGGTGACTCTTGGTGATGCGTTGCTTTCTGATCCGGGATATCGCGTAGATTATGTACTTACAAATCCGCCATTTGGAAAGAAATCCTCTATTACATTTACCAATGAAGATGATGAACAGGAAGAGGAGGATCTTGTTTATAATAGGCAGGATTTTTGGACAACCAGCTCCAATAAGCAGCTTAATTTTGTGCAGCATATAAATACCATATTGAAGGCGACCGGAAAGGCAGCTGTTGTTGTTCCGGATAATGTATTGTTTGAAGGGGGAGCCGGAGAGACAATAAGACAAAAACTGCTGGAGACAACAGATTTTCATACAATCCTAAGGCTGCCGACAGGCATATTCTATAAGCCAGGTGTAAAGGCCAATGTAATTTTCTTTGATAAGCGTCCGGCGAGTCCTGAGAAGCAGACCAAGGAAATATGGGTTTATGATTTCAGGACGAATGTGCATTTTACATTAAAGCAGCATCCCATGACCTATGCGGATCTTGAGGATTTTATTACATGCTATAATCCTGAGAACCGTCATATGCGCAAGGAAACGTGGTCTGAAGATAATCCTGACGGCCGTTGGCGAAAATTTATGGTAGGTGGCGAGAAGGATCAGATTTTAAATCGTGATAAGACAAGTCTTGATATTTTTTGGATAAAAGATAAATCCCTCGCTGATTTGGATAATCTTCCAAGCCCCGATGAAATTGCGACTGATATCATTGAAAATTTGCAGTCAGCACTTGAGAATTTTCAGGAATTGCAGGATAAATTAAAAAATAAAAATGATATCTTAAGTGATTAATGTAAAAGTTGCTATTCATACGCTGATTTGTATTGACGGCTTACTATTAAAGATCGCCCTCTATCTTGTGGATTAATATGAAAAAATCTTTGGTAAGAAATGACTCATCATGGTATAATGGGCATAAGAAAAGAGGCAGTTGATGTTTGCTTCGTCAGCTCCTCGGGATATATTACCGAACGTAGCCGACCACTGCAATGGTCGGCTATAGTTTTATATAAGAGAAGTTATCTCTTAATGCTATATATGGTAACGGCAAGAGTTAGAAGTGCTGTCAACAAGGATAGCTGCTCATAAAGACTCATAGGCCATCACCTCCTCAAAAGTGAGGAAGCCGACACATCAATGCCTCTCGCAGTATATTATACCAAAAATATGTTCTCATTTCAAAACGAAAAAGGGGGTGGAGAACATTTATGGACAGAGATTTACCACATAATGGAGAAATATGGCGGCATTTCAAGAATAAACTATATAAGATTATTGCCATCGCCCAGCATACTGAAACGGATGAAAAGCTGGTGGTGTATCAGGCCATGTATGGCAATGAAGGGATTTATGCCAGACCGCTGGATATGTTTATGAGTGAAGTGGATCGGGAGAAGTATCCTGATGTTGAGCAACAATATAGATTTGTGAGAGTAGAATAGTATGGACTTACATGAAATCATTTTACCGTATTTGTTGATTATCAATGTCGCAACAGCTGTAATTTTCGGCTGGGATAAGCTATGTGCAATACAGCATGAGAAATGCCACTCATAAGCATCATATAAAGGGACCCCGTAAGAGGACCGTTGAGGATGATGAGAAATTCTCTGAGGCGTTAGAGCAACTGCTGGATAAAGATATAGCCTTCCAATAGGTTGTTCTTATTGGAAATTATAAAAATACAGACCGCGAGATCATTGATTTTACTGGTTTCGCGGTCTGTTTTAGTTTGGCATTTTTACCTGAAAATCAATTTCCTTGTGCCTGGATAATGGTTTCCAGCCTGCTTTGGTGAATTCCCATGAAATCTTGTTGGAGCTGCTCCAGGTTGAGCAGAAGCCTCAATAAATTATAGATTGACTGTCCTTTGGCATATCATAATTAGTTACATTACGTTCGGCAAGGTTGCCCTTTAGTGTATGGCGGGTGAGTGCAGCATGGGCAACATTATCCAGATGCGTCAGATACAGTCTGGCGTTAGGCACAGTCTTGGCAACGCAGTGAACATCTTCGGCATCCATGATTAGTCGGCCATTTTCCACCGTCTCGGCGGCACAGCAGTTGAGTGCTACGACTTCCGGTTTCCAACGCTTCAAGGTGTCGGCTACTGCGGAATACCATATCGTATCACCGGCTAGATAAAAGTTTTTTTCCATGTTGCTTTCAAACATTATCCCCATTGCATCACCACAGGGATTTACTGTGCCATGGAGAGCTGGTACCTTGGTCAGCTTTGCTTGGCCAAACAGCATGCCTGCGTCGGAAAGTACGGTCACATCGTGGAAGCCGGATTTTTTGAAGACAGTGGCATCTGCTTCATTTTGGCAAATTACAGGCACATTCTTGTCCAAAGGTGCGCCAACAGTACCATCCATGGACATATCGATGTGGTCGGGATGGATATGCGTTACCAGATAATAATCAATTCCGGCGAGTATTTCTTCCATCGGCATGGGAAGGTCATAGAAGGGCATAGGCAAATGGCTACATGCACCGGGTAACATTTTCCAGTTCACAAAAGGTGTTGCCTAATATTTGCCGAAATAGTTAATATGTACTATCATGTCAGGCAGTATGACATTGGGCGTTAATTTTAAATGGTTTTGAGGGTGATTATATGAGTTTGAAAACCCGTCAAATTTCAAAAGATAATTATAGAGCAACTATATTGTGGCTTGAAGAAAGCCTTACAGAAATGGGAGCCACCAAAGAGGAAATCCTTAGAGGGGAGCTTTTATTGGAGGAAACCTTTTTTCGTCTGGTAAGTACTTTTGCCGATACGGAAAAATTTGAGGGTAGGCTTACCATCAGAAAGCGGTTTGGGGATATCAGTATCAGCCTGTCAGCCAGGGGGGAGGCATTCAATCCTTTGGTATCAATGGAAGAAGTTTCCGATGATGAGGAGGAAATGTATGTATTTGCCATTTTGAAGGCCCATAAGGATTCTTTGAGCTACAGCCGAAGCAATGGTGAAAATATTATTTCCATTCGGGTTCATTCCTCCAGCAGTAAACAGGCATTTCGCATTATGGCCGGTCTGGTGACAGGTATTTTATTGGGTGCTGTGCTGAAAATGGTTTTAAGCGATGGTGGAATAAATTGGGTGGACTCAATAATTCTTACCCCAATTCAAAGTATGTTTATTCAGGCACTGATGATGCTGGCAGGGCCTCTTATTTTCTTTTCCGTAATGTCTGGTATAACTGGTATGTCCAATGCAGCTGATATCGGAAAAATGGGGGGCAAGCTCCTGGGAATATCCATAATAAAGCTGGCCATTATCTTGTTGCTGGGTATTGCGTTAGGCTTATGGGTGGGCGCTATACCGGAAATGGTTGACCTAATGCAGCAAGGCAACGATGAAAATGTAAAAGCCATTAATTTGATTGAGTTAATCGTGGGTATTGTACCGAAAAATGTGATTATTCCTTTCGCTTCCAATAATATGCTACAAATTTTATTCATTGCCCTGTTTTTTGGCATTCTTTTGGCCAAGGGAGGGGACAGAGCAGCCCATGCCAGGGAAGTGGTGGAGTTTTGCAATCGATTCACCATGGATGCCATGGGGGTCCTGATGCCAATAATGCCCTTTGTAGTAGCTGTATCTATGGCTAAAATGATGCTGCACACGGATTTTTCCATGCTATTTGCTTACGGCAAAATTATACTTGCAGGTTATTTGGCCTTCCCGCTGATAATCTTGATTTTAACCATATTTGTAGGTGTGGTGGGGCGGATATCTCCTATACCATTTATCAGAAAAATTCTGCCCTATTTGGTGGTTCCCTTCTCCATTTGTAATTCCAGTGCCTGTATGCCGGAAACAATGAAATTTTGTCGGGAGAAGCTGGGAGTTGATGAAAAGCTGACAATGTTTGCTATTCCAGTGGGAGCCCAGTTTAACATGACTGGCAGCGGTGCCTATCTGATAATGATAGCATTGATTATGCGCTTGTCCTGTGGGTTGCCTGCGGATATTGAGTTCCTTGTATCCTTCTTTGTGGGAACCCTTTTACTCACCTTCACCTTCCCAAGTATACCGGGAGCTATGATAATTGTAATGGCCTCTATTTTTGGAATGGCTGGAGTTCCGGCCTCCATGGTAATACTTTTTATTGGTATCGATCCAATTATGGATGGTATCAGAACTGCCGGCAACGTGGCTGGTGATATTTCCTCAGCCTTTGTTATGGCCCGTCTGAATGATAAGTTGGATAAGGAAATATATGCTAAAAGTAATTGAATAAGGAAATTAAATGTAAGTTTCTTCTACCTTTCAAAATACATTAAAAAATAAAACCATCGTTGCAGTGATATTACTGCTTCGATGGCTTATTTTTTGCCTTATCCCTTTAATTCTACTGTAGTTTCATAAAATCAATAACTCGTTTCTCATCTGCGTTCAATATAAGGTCTTCCGGGAAGCCCATTTCATCAATGAATTTTGTTGCCAGAGCAAAATTCCCTACACCGGAAGGATCATGGGCATCAGAGTCTATTACAATGGGAACATTATGTTTTTCACAAAGCTGTAACATTGTTGCATAATTTTTATAGCAGTTTAACCTTCTATCTTTTTTTATGAGGGAGCTGTTATTTAGCTCCAAGGCCACGCCATATTCCTTTGCTGCAGGGACGAGCTGTTTGTAGTCCAGGGGAGTGTGGTCGTCATCTGGGTGAGAGATTATTTTTACTTTTGGATGTTTCATGCAATTTATCAGGTTGTCGGTGTTTTGTGCTTTTCCTGCATTGGTGTAGCACAATTCATGTATGCCGGCTATGGCGTAATCCAGCTTATCAAGCCACCTTTGCTCCAAACTCAAGGTGCCATCATTAAGAACATTAACCTCACATCCAAATAAAATTTGAACATCAAATAATTTTTTGGGTACCACCTTCAGATTGCAAAAATAGAATGGATCACATGTCCCTGGAATACCGGGACCATGCTCTGTAATACCAAGTATTTTTAGCTTTTTCTCGGAGGCGGCTTGGGCATTTTCCCGTATTGTGCCGTATGCATGGCCACTGGCAATGGTGTGAGTGTGCAAATCGGCGATAATTTTAACTGGCATATATTTCATCATCCTTCATTTGATTTAGCACTTATCGTCCATAAATTCCTTATGGATTTCTTTGATTGATTTTTTGAATGCGTTGAAGCATGCACGGGATTCATCATTTAAGGCTTTGTCTTTATTGGTGGAGGTGTAGCTGGTAATAAGCTTATCCTTGCCTACAAGATATCCCTTCAATTCAACGGTAGTTTCATACATTTGGCCTGTACCATAGAGCCCAGCCCGATATATTCGGTTTTTGGGCTCTTTTGCATATATAAAGAGAATTTCGTCATATTTGCTGAGAGCTACATATTCCATTAAGTCATTTGTGGTTGGTACTGGTTCATCCAAAAATCCTTTATTGAACCAATAAGCCTGATAGTTTGCTTGTTCAGCAGCACCAACATGAATTTTTAAAAGTTTGCTTCTATCGCTTTGGAATAAATCACTTACTTCGGATAAGAATTTGTCTTCACTATATTCGGATGCGCCAAATAATACTACTCCCACATTATTTTGATATGCGAAGGCAGTGCTTCCAAAGCTAATCATAATAACCAGAAATAAAATCAGTTTTCTAATCATAACCGTTCCTCCTTAAACATGAATTATATAGTTTCATTTTATCATATATTCAAGGATTAATATAAAATTACCCCCGTTTTTCTAATTGTTCTTTCTTAAAGGTGATTAATTTTGATTATTTTTGACTGAGTTTGGTTGACTATGACGGATTTTGGTTGTATTATAAATGCAGAAATCAAATTTCAGGAGAGTGATAGACATGCTGACCGAGGAGAGGTATGCTGCTATATTGCAGATTTTAGGGGAAAAAAAGGCGGTTACGGTTCTTGAACTTACCAAAGAGTTGCAGATTTCAGAGTCCACGGTGCGCCGTGATTTGAACGCCCTGCATCGTAGCGGGCGGTTATACAAGGTATACGGTGGTGCCACAACTATTGACAACAATTACTCAATAGCTGAGGAAGACATGCAGACTAAGGGAGATTTATACCCGGAGGAAAAGGTTGCTATCGGCCGCAAAGCTGCAGAGTTAATAAATCGTGAGGATTTTGTTTATATTGATGCCGGTTCTACCACGCTTCATCTTATCGATTTTTTGACGGAAAAAGGTGCAACTTTCGTGACTAACGGTATGCAGCATGCAGCCCGTCTGTCAGCCAAAGGGTTCAAGGTGTTTATTATCGGTGGAGCGGTAAGGGCAGTCACTGAAGCCGTGGTGGGAACAGAGGCCTTGAAAAGTCTGGAATGCTACAATTTCACCAAGGGCTTTTTCGGTACAAATGGAATAAGCACCAAGTCCGGATTTTCTACACCTGATGCGGATGAGGGAGCAATTAAAAGTGCGGCTCTGGCACGATGCAAAAATGCCTTTGTATTGGCTGACCGATCAAAGTTCAACAAGATTTCACCTATTACCTTTGCTGGTATTTCCGACGCTACCATCATTACGGGACGGCTGGAAGATAAAAAATATCGTGACTATACCACCGTCTTGGAAGGAGAGTGAAAGCGTGATTTACACAGTAACTTTTAATCCGTCACTTGATTATATTCTGCGTCTTGATCATTTTACTGCTGGAGAAATCAATCGTGTGAACTATGAGCAGGTTTTAGGCGGCGGCAAGGGAATAAATGTGTCCATCGTGTTGAAGAATCTTGGTCACGATAGCACAGCCCTGGGGTTCGTGGCTGGTTTTACTGGTGATGAAATCAAGAGGCAGCTGCAGGAGTTTGGGGTAAAAAGCGATTTTGTTCAGCTGGAGCAGGGCTTCAGCCGTATCAATGTGAAGGTTAAGGCTGACAAGGAAACGGAGATAAACGGACAGGGACCAGACATCAGCGAAAACAAACAAGTGGAGCTTTTTTCAAAATTGGATAAATTGGTGGCAGGGGATACCTTGGTATTGGCCGGTTCAATTCCAAAGGCACTGCCGGATGATATTTATCAGCGCATTATGGCACGACTTGAAGGCAAGGGGATTCGAATCGTGGTTGATGCGGAAAAGAAGCTGCTTTTGAATGTTTTGCAGTATCATCCGTTTCTCATTAAGCCAAACAATCACGAGCTTGGGGATATGTTCGGCGTGAAGCTCACCGACCATGATGAAATAATAACCTATGCCAAGAAGCTGCAGGAAAAGGGAGCACAAAATGTTCTGATATCCATGGCCGGGGATGGAGCTATTCTGCTGACGGCAGCAGGGGTATCGTATAGATGTCCAGCTCCTCAAGGAACTCTGGTAAATTCCGTTGGTGCAGGGGATTCTATGGTGGCTGGGTTTATCACCGGCTTCATGGAATCAAATGGGGATTTTGAGAGGGCTTTCCACATGGGAGTGGCCACTGGGTCGGCTTCGGCCTTCAGTGAAAATCTCGCCACCAGGCCGGAAGTGGAAGAACTGCTCAAAGGAATTGGGTAATAGCCTTTAGGCATTATTTATATAACATTTATTTATATAATTTTTATAAGGGGAGAGAAAATTATGCGTATTAGGGATTTGCTCAAGCAAGAGAGCATTGTATTGGGGGCGCAGCCGGCGGATAAAAATGCCGCTATCAATCAGTTGGCCGACCTTATGGAGGCCGGGGGCAATTTGTCCGATAAAGCGCAGTATGTAAAGGATGTGCTGGAACGTGAAGCTTCCAGCTCCACAGGACTGGGTGACGGCATTGCAACACCTCATGCCAAGAGTGTTGGTGTAAAAACAGCTGGCCTGTCTGCTATGACAGTGCCTGACGGTGTGGATTTTGATTCCGAGGATGGAGAGCCTAGCCGTTTGTTCTTTATGATTGCCGCTCCGGAATCGGCTTATGATGCCCACTTGGAAATATTGTCCAAGCTGGCTACCATGCTTATGGATTCAGATTTCAAAGAAGCCCTGGTGGCTGCCAAAACCAAAGAAGAATTTTTGCGCATCATAGATGAAAAGGAAGATGACAAGTGCGTTGTTGCTTCAGATGGGGTAGCGGCTCCTTCTGATTACATCCAGATTTTGGCTGTAACTGCCTGTCCTACTGGTATTGCCCATACCTTTATGGCGGCAGAAAGCCTGGAGCAGCATGCCAAAAAAAGAGGCATTTCCATTAAAGTTGAGACTAATGGATCCAGCGGTGCCAAGAATGTGCTGACGGCAAAAGAAATCAGGAAGGCTGATGCCATTATTGTGGCAGCTGATAAGAATGTTGCCATGGCCCGGTTTGACGGAAAGCCTGTCATTATAGCCAAGGTGGCCGACGGTATTAACAAGGCCGATGAACTTATTGATCGTGCTTTGTCCGGCAATACTCCAATATATCACGCCACTGGTGCCGAAGGTACAGAGGGGGCTGCTGATGTGGAGGGTGAAAGCCTGGGCCGTCAGATTTACAAGCATTTGATGAATGGTGTCAGCCACATGCTTCCATTTGTAGTAGGTGGCGGTATTCTAATCGCTTTGGCCTTCCTCTTTGATGATTATTCCATTAATCCAAGCAACTTCGGTTCCAATACTCCATTGGCGAAGTTCCTTAAGGATATTGGCGGTGCTTCATTCGGCTTTATGCTTCCTATTCTTGCGGGCTTTATTGCAATGTCCATTGCGGATCGTCCAGGTTTGGCTGTAGGCTTTGTAGGTGGTGCATTGGCCAATACCACCGGCTCAGGATTTTTGGGAGCTTTGCTGGCAGGCTTCGTTGCAGGCTACAGCGTAAACCTGTTGAAGAAGGTATTCGCCGCCTTGCCTGAATCCTTGGAGGGTATTAAACCAGTTCTCCTGTATCCGTTCTTTGGTATTCTCCTTATTGGCTTTATTAGTATGTTCGTCATTGCACCACCTGTAAGCGCCATTAACACCTGGCTGGTGGATACGCTGAACAACATGGATCCAAATGCCAAGATTATTTTGGGTATTGTTATGGGAGGCATGATGGCTATCGACATGGGTGGTCCAATCAACAAGGCTGCTTATGTTACTGGAACTGGCTTGTTGGCCTCTGGTCAATATTATGTGATGGCCGCTGTTATGGCCGGTGGCATGGTACCACCGCTTGCTATTGCTCTTTGTACTACTATCTTCCCTAACCGCTTCACTGAAAGCGAGCGGAAGGCTGGTATCACCAACTACATTATGGGTTTGTCCTTTATTACTGAGGGTGCCATTCCGTTTGCTGCCAGTGATCCACTGCGGGTAATTCCTTCAGTATGTGTCGGTGCAGCTACCGCCGGGGCCTTGTCCATGGCCTTTAATTGTACGCTGCAGGCCCCTCATGGTGGTATTTTCGTAGTACCAACCATCGGTAATGCCGGTATGTATCTTGCAGCTATTCTTATTGGTGCAGTTGTGGGATGTATTATGATGTCGGTGCTGAAAAAGCCACTTGCTAATTGAATGAAATCCTGAGGGCTATCATTATTTCTTTAAGCCTCCCTCTATTCTTTTCGATATAGAAGTATAGAAAGGATTCGGTCTGAGCAGGGAGCGTGATAAAAATGAATATCTTGAAAAACATTTCCAAGCAGGAACTGGATTATTATGCCAGCCAGCCAACAGCGAAGGCTATGCATGAACGGGTGATGAAGGATGCAGTGTATATTCCGCCAGGGGATGCAGATGCTGCAAAGGTTGATATTTCCAAGGCTGGACAGGAGCTTAGTCAGGTGGCAGCACAGAAAACCGCAACTGAAGCCACTAAAGAAAAGCCTAATATTGTCTTTTCCGCGTTCCGTCATGGAGAAACTAATAAAATTTCCATCTCCTTTGGTAATTCTGCTATGGTGGAACGGGCAGTGAAGCAAGGCTACATTGAAGTTGACGGTAAGAGAGTGGAGCTGTCGGATGATGTAAAGAAGCAGCTTCTGGCTACCAACAAGCAGATCAAGGCTGCTAAAGAAGCTGTATCCATACACAATATGATGTTGCATGAAGCAGCTAATGCTCGTCAGAGCAGGGATGCCATGGAAGAATACAATGCCAAAATGTCTCGGGTTATGACTACGGCTGCCAGAATCATGCGAGGACGCAAGGTATCACCGGCTGATGAGAAAGAACTGATGGAATTTAATAAGGATCTTTATGCTATGGCCAAAAGCGCAGCTGCCATCGAAAAGCACCGTCGGAAAATGGCTGAGGATAAAGAAGATAACAAGATTTCTGAAGCCAATGATGAGGCAAGAGCAAAAGAGGCAGAGCCAAAGGACTATAGCGTAGAGGAAACTCCAATGCCACAGAATGAAGTTCAGATGGATATATCCTTGGATGGGGATTCTGCTCAAGTCACCGCTGTGGGTGCAGGCTTGCCAATGGAATAAACTATTAACAAAAGATAATATATAATTATTAAAGGGCTGTATTGCTAAGCAATTAGTGATATAGCCTCTTTTTTTAGTGTAATATTTACTATATTTGAATGAAAGTATAGTAGAGCGTATAACGAGGTCAGCATATCTCCAACCTCGTTGCGACACGAACGAAGTGAGTTAGTCCTTTAGGGAAACGCTAATTGGAAGATTTTTCTTCTAAAGAAGAAAAATTTGAACAATGGCGTTATAAATAATTTGACAATTTTTGATTAGCTTTCGTTTACCAGCTTTCCTGTCATGTGTTCTGGTATTAATTCAATACACTGTACCCGGGAAAAAGCATTTTTTAGTTCCTTTTCAAGATACTCTTTGTCATCAGTAAATTTTTTTACCAGGTGAGTGCAGATTTTCCGGGCCTTTTCTTCGTCATCAACCAGCTTAACCCGTCCAAAAATGATGACGCTTTTTATATTCAATGCCCATTCGCCTTCTTTACGGTATCCTTCATCATAGGTACAGTAGCTGGCCTTGTCACATGCTTTTATGGCATCCATTTTATGACCTACCTTTGCACAGTGAAAATAAAGTCTGTTATCTTCCTCACAATACCAGTGGTCTAAAGGCACACCATAAGGATAGCCATTATCGCCAATGAGAGAAAGGACACCTCTTTTGGAATTGGTTAAAACTTCAATGCACTCGGATTTGGAAATTTCCTGTTTAAATCTTCTCATTTCTCTAAACATAATTGACCTCCACTATGTAATAAATAGTTGTTTAACTTAAAAGACGTAATCCTACGATGCCAGCAAAAATTAAAAAAATGCATATACCTTGGGCAAGGTTTATGTAATCGTTAAAAAGCACAATGCTGACAATAAAAGTGCCGATGACACCAATGCCAGTCCAGACGGCATACCCCATACCCAATTGAATGCCCTTTAGGGCTTTGGCCAAGAAATAAAAACTGGCGACCATTCCGATAAATGTAATAAAGCTTGGAATTGGGCGGCTAAAGCCCTGAGAGTATTTAAGGGCCACAGCCCAAACTGTTTCAAACATGCCGGCAATAACCAAATATATCCAATACAATATAACATCTCCCTTCAAAAGAAAAGGGCACGTCCAGCTGTTTCTTCAAAGGCCTAATGAAACAGACATAGGACGTACCCGGCGGCACAATATATCATGGTACATAATATAGCAAAATCATAAATAAGTGTCAATTATCTGGGTAAATGGTGAAGTTACTAAAGGACGCAGGAGATATCGGCATAAGGATATTCAGCCTAAAGAGTTGTTGCCCCGTAAATGAAATCAAATGGGAAGATATTCCTGCAGAAAAACGCAGTTATGTAAGCAAATAGAACATGAAAGCAAAAAAAGGGGACCATTCTGTGAATGGTCCCCAATGTTTTGTAAAGAATTACATAAGCTGGCAGAACATGTCAATTACCTGCTGCTCAGTGGCTTCGCATGGATTGCCAGGATAGCAGGCATCAGCCAGGGCATCCTTGGCCAGGATCTTAAGGTCAGCTTCGGTAATCTTTTCGTTCTTGGCTGGAATTCCAACATCCTCGGACAGCTTCTTTACTGCAGCAATAGCGGCATCGCGGTATTCGGCCTGGGACATGGAGTCAACATTAGCGACCCCCATAGCTCTGGCAATTTCACGATAGCGTTCGCCAGTATGTTCCTTGTTAAATTCCATAGAAATCGGCAGGAGCATTGCACAGGCAACACCATGAGGGGTGTCATAATGTGCGCTGAGAGTATGAGCCATCGCATGGTCTATCCCCAGACCAACGTTGGAAAAGCCCATTCCTGCGATATACTGTGCCAAAGCCATTCCTTTACGTCCTTCTGGCTTGTTGGCTACTGCATCACGGAGATTCTGGGAAATAAGCTTAATAGCTTCGAGATGGAACATATCAGTAAGCTCCCAGGCTGCTTTGGTGATATAACCTTCAATAGCATGGGTTAGGGCATCCATACCAGTGGCAGCTGTTAATCCCTTTGGCATGGAAGCCATCATATCAGGGTCGATGATTGCCACAGCAGGAATATCATTAGGGTCAACACATACGAATTTACGCTGCTTTTCCACATCAGTGATTACATAGTTTATAGTAACCTCTGCCGCAGTTCCGGCTGTAGTTGGTACGGCTATAGTAGGTACAGCATGATTCTTGGTTGGAGACAAGCCTTCCAGAGAGCGAACATCCTCAAATTCAGGATTGTTGATAATAATACCAACAGCTTTTGCTGTGTCCATGGATGAACCGCCGCCAACAGCAACAATTGCGTCAGCATTGCAGGCCTTAAAAGCTGCCACACCATCCTGTACGTTCTGAATGGTTGGGTTTGGCTTGATTTTGTCGTAAACAGTAAATGGAATATTGTTTTTGCTAAGCAGGTCCGTAATCTTGGATGTAACCCCAAATTTTACCAGATCCGGATCGGTGCATACAAAGATATGCTTGTAACCGCCCCGTTCTACTTCACCAATGATTTCATTGATGGAACCTGAGCCATGGTAAGAAATAGTGTTTAAAACGATTCTGTTTGACATTTGGTAATCCCCCCAATCTTTTATAATTAATACACTATGTAAATTTTAAACCTTTTGACTAACTATGACAATGATTAAGACAAAAATTTTATAAATAATCTGACAATTTACTATAGTATTGAACTTCTTTAAACATATTGCAAAATACTATTTCCTTGATTGTCTTTTGACTGTTATCTATACTGTCATTAGAAAAGTATGATATGGAGGGGACAGACTATATGAGTCAAAATAAATTGTTTTTTGCTTCAGATTATCAGGAGGGAGCACATCCAAGAATCATAGAAAGGCTGATTGAAACCAACCTTTTCCAGAGTCCTGGGTATGGTACATTTATTGGCTAAAGGCAGGATATTGGGAATTCAGTTTGACGTGTTATTTGAAAATGGTCTGTATGAATCAATAGGAAAAACAGCACTGGAGGCAGCAGATAAAATAAGGGAGAGCTTAATTTCTAACGGGTATAGGCTAGCCTTTGATTCACCCACCAATCAAATATTTATAAGTCTAAGTGAAGCTGAATATAATAGGTTAAGCCAGCGTGTGGAGTTCAGTTTTTGGGAGAAGACAGTTGATGGGCAAATAGTTGTGAGATTGGCCACCAGCTGGGCTACAACAAATGGTAATGTAGAGAAGCTGATGGATGTGCTGGTAGAGTGCAGTCCAAACGGATAAAAATCAACTAGGTTCAGGCTGAGTCAAGTAGGTTAATTTAAAATTATAATATTTCGATATAATGTTGATAGAACTACAGGGAGGTGTTCTTATGCTAGAGGGAATTGGGCGTGTCGGTGCATACGTGCAGCAACGAAATTTAAAAACAGCTGCCAAGTACCGCATAAAAACAGGACAGAGTCTAATACCCAATAAGACGGAAAAGCTGCAAAGTGCCTTGCAAAAGATTAGCAGTAATCAAAATACCAAGCACAGTGATCCAATAAGAACTGCCACGATTAAAACAAAGCTCAAGGGCGGACGCAAGCTTTCGGCTGATGAACTGAGTTACCTGCGGGAAAATGATCCGAATCTTTATCGCAAGGCCAAAGGGGCTCAACGGGCACGGGAGGAGCTGGAACGGGATTTATCAAGCTGTCATACCAAGGCTGAGGCTCGGCAGGCTTTGATGCGGGCACAATTAAAGGCATCCAGTGAGGCTTTGGCTGAGTTGACGGCAGCCAAGGGTGGTGGAGCTGGTGCGGTTGGTGGTGCATCCTCATTCTCTGGTGGCATGGGGGATGATATATCCGCAGACATCAATGCAGATAGTGCTGATGCAATGGCTGGTACGGATGTAAATGCCGCAGCTAATGTTGATGTAGATAATAACATGGGGTCAGCTATGGTCAATGCAGCTCCTATAGAAGCATCTGCTACCGATGGAATGACAAATAGTGAGGCAAGCGGTGAAGCTGCCGTGGTGACAGAAGATGTAGCTCAGGCGGAGGCCACTGATAAACGGGCATCAGAAACTGTGGCTAAAGAGATTATTTCCTCTGTTATGCGGGAAATTAATACCATTATGTCCGAGTTAAATAAGGCCGACGATGGGGATAAAGGCGGCGAACAATTATCAGAGGACAATGGTTCGGATGCTGCTTCCATGGGACAGGCTGCTTCCTCAAAGGACAGTGCCAAGGATGCTGCTTCGGAAATTATTGAAAAGCTTCTCTACAAGCTGCGGGCTATCCAAAATGCCTGGGATGAATTTAGCCGTAGCAAGGAATACAAGGAGATGCCGGAGGGGTATCTTGACGGTGAGGATAAAAAGACTGGGGCATCTGCGGTGCCAAAGGGCTTTACTGGTGACGGGATAATTGATATGATAAGTCAGTACACCTCGTCCTTTGATGATGGTTTGGACATTGGCAGCTCCAGTGTGGATATTAGTCAATAATATGTGAATTATGAAATAAGTTGTTATGTGAATCGGACTGGCCGACGCAGTCCGATTTTTTTCTGAGTATATTAATAAAGAGGGGATGAAATTTATGAGGGATTTGTTTATCAGATTGCAAAGCATTTGGTAGCAGGAAATGCGGTTCAGGTTGTTGTGGGCTTAAAGGCAGAGCAGATTGCCGATGAAATTTTGGCAATCAGAGGTAGCAAAGGTTAATTAGTTGGAGGCTTATAAATGTTAATTGGTCATTTGGGGGCGCTGTTGTCCTTCATTACGTTTTTTATATCAGTAATGGCATATTCCTATAGTAATGACGCAGATGAAATAACCTCATTTGAGAAAAAATGTCTGGGCGTGCTTTTGGGTTGCACCATAATCAACATCATTGCGTTGGGCCTGAAGGATTATTCCGTGCTTTATTATTCGGACTATCTGCAATTTTTGGCCAGCTTAGGGGTATTTGCAATGTTTATTGGCTTGTGCCGGGTATTTTACAAATTAAAAAGGGCCAGCGTCGGATAAGAGAAATGGAAGCATTATATGGTGTAGAACAAAAAATGGAGGAATTTTATGCTTGATATTTCCCCCGGCAAAAAGGGTGCGTTGCTTGCCATTACTGGCTCTATCCTCTGGGGAATAATGGGGGTAACCTGTCAGTATCTTGTACAAAACAAGGGCCTGCCTGCCATGTGGGTGGTGACAATTCGCATGTTTTTTGCAGGAATTGTCCTTTTAGGTGCAGATTATTTTATATACAAAAAGAATTTTTTTGCACCTTGGAAGGGTAGGAAAAATATTATTCAGATGCTGATATTCAGCTTCATTACCATAACGTGGGTACAGTACGTTTACTTGTCTGCCGTAAGGCACATGAATGCCGCCATGGCCACTGTATTTGTGAGTCTGGCACCAATTGCCACTATTTTATGGATGTCCCTGCGCAGTAAGTCTGTACCGAAATTTTACGAAATACTATGCTGTATTTCTGCCGTTACGGGAGCGGTGGTGATGGCAACCCATGGAGATATGACAACCCTGTCCGTATCTGAGGAGGGAATTATCTACGGGATAATGCTTCCTATATTTGGCGTAATATATACTGTACAGCCTGGCTATCTGATGAAGACTTTTCGGCCGTCAAATGTGACTGGCTGGGGGCTTTTGCTGGCCGGTTCCGTGCTGTTGCCAATAGTTCAGCCATGGACTATTACGGAAACTGTGGAAATGGATACGTTCACCATTTTAAATGTGGTTTACACCGTTCTTTTCGGTACGGCAATAGCCTTTTGGACCTTTCTGGCCAGTCTGCAATACATTAAGCCACAGATCGCGGCTATCTACGAGCTGGTGGAGCCTGTCAGCGCAATTTTGCTGTCAGTATGGCTGCTGGATGTTCTTTATCAGATGCCGGAATTTTTGGGGACAATGATGATTTTGTGTCCGGTGCTGTACTTGTCCCTTGTGCATAAAAAATAGATAATCACATAATAATATGAGCCTGTCATTCACTGGGTTAGGTGGATGTACAGGCTTTTTTATTGAACTTTTTAGGAAAGCATATCAAAAATATATGAATTATATGAAAAAATTGTTGCATTATGAAAATCAATCATGTATAATTTCACTCATAATAAAACATACCTATAAGGTGGGCGAAAGAAAGGCCACTAAATAACTGGAGGGATGACTAATGGCAGACAGAATTTTATCTCCTCAGGAGAAGAGGATTGAAGAAAATAAAGGACAAGTTATTTTTTCAAAGGGAAGCAGGGTGCAGAGAATATATGACAGCTTCCAGGGAGCCCGTTCCAGTGTGGATGTACAAAGGGCAAAATATTTCACTGAGTCATTTAAAACCACTGAGGGACAGTCATTGGTGCTTCGTTGGGCCAAGGCCTTGTATCATGTAGCAGAGAATATAGATGTAATCATTAATGATGATGAGCTTCTGGTAGGCCGGGTCGGTGGTCAGGGGAAATATGGACTTATTTATCCTGAGCTTGATGGTTGCTTTTTACAGAGCTTTGCCAAGCAGGCATCTGATAGGGTGGAATCACCCTTTGATATTTCTGATGAGGATATCAGAATTATTCAGGAGGAAATTGCTCCCTACTGGGATGGCAAAACCTATTATGAGGATTTGGCCCGTTCCCTGCCAGAGGATGTGTTAAAGATTACCTATGATCCGGTTGATACCTTTACCTCCCGCTTTATTGCCAATGAAACCTCATCAATGCGTTCGGCCTTGCAGTGGGTACATGACTTTGGCAAGGGAATTGATAAGGGCTTTGAATATATTAAAGCTGAGGCTCAAGAAAAGCTGTCAGCGCTAAATCCTCTTGATCCTCATGACAGCATTGATAAGGCGGAGTTTTATCAGGCGGTAATTATAGTATCCGATGCAATTATTTTGTGGGCTCAGCGTTACAGTGATGAGGCAAGACGGCTGGCAGCTGTTACCAAGGATGAAGTTAGACGTAAAGAGCTTTTGGAGATTTCACGAATTGCAGCCAAGGTTCCAAGATACCCGGCAGAGAGCTTCTATGAGGCAATGCAGTCCCAGTGGTTTATCCAGTTATTTTCCCGCTTGGAGCAAAAGACTGGTGCTACCATTTCCAATGGACGCATGGACCAGTATCTGTATCCATACTACAAGAAGGATATAGAGGCAGGAAAGATAACCAAGGATTTTGTGAAGGAATTGTTCCAGTGCATGTGGCTGGGCATGGCTCAATATCAGGACCTTTATGTAAGTCCTGCGGGAGTAAAGTTTAACGAAGGCTATGCCCATTGGGAGGCCGTAACCGTAGGCGGCGTGGATAAGGATGGCAATGATGCTGTAAATGACTTGACCTATATTCTTTTGGAAAACAAACGGGAATTTCCACTTAATTATCCGGATTTGGCCGCCAGAGTACATAGTGGTGCTTCTCAGGAGTATCTTGATGAGGTGGCCACAACCATAAGTGATGGCGCAGGCTTCCCTAAGCTGCTTAACGATGAGGAAATCATTCCTCTGCTGGTGGCAAAGGGGGCAGATATAGCTTCCGCCCGTGATTATGCAGTGTCTGGCTGTACTGAGGTTAGAATGCCAAACCTCGATACCTTCACCACACCGTGCGCTTTTCTAAATCTTGGAGCTGTAATGGAGCTGACTCTCAGAAATGGCCGCATGGCTAGATATGGTGATGAGCTTCTTACTATAGAAACTGGCAATCCACAGGATTTTACATCTTATGAAGATTTTGAAAAGGCTTTTATAGACCAGGAAAAATTCGTATTAAAGCAGACCTTCCGCCAGCAGTATATTGCCAACCGTACCAGACCAAAGCATTTTGCATCCCCATTGGGGTCTGCCCTCCATGCCCTTTGCATGAAAAATGGGCTGGATCTTCATAGTGAGCATATTCCTGGGGGAATAGATTTAGGCTACTTTGATTTTATAGGTCTGGCCTCTGTGGCTGACAGTCTGGCGGCAATTAAGAAAAATGTATATGACAATAAGGCTTTGAACTGGGAGCAGGTTATAGCAGCCATCAATGCAGATTATGAAGGCTATGAGGATGTGCGTCAGCGCCTTCTCCATTCACCGGCCTATGGTAATAACGATCCTTATGTGGATGAAATTGCCAAGCGCATAGATCGGGTGGGTGTGGAATTTGCTAAGGAAAACGCCAAGTATCTGGGGGTAAATATCGACCTTAGATATGTATCACAGTCAGCTAATGTACCATTCGGCAAGGTAGTTGGTGCGTTGCCAAATGGACGCAGGGCCGGAACAGCTCTTTCTGATGGCTCATCTGCCTCCCAGGGAGCTGATATAAATGGCCCAACAGCGGTGCTGCTGTCCAACTTCAATACAAAGAACACGGATTACATCAACCGTGCTTCAAGACTTTTAAATATTAAGTTAAGCCCGTCTGCAGTGGCAGGGAAGGATGGCAATGCCAAGATAATTGCCCTTATAAGAGCATGGTGCAAGCTAAAGCTGTGGCATTTGCAGTTTAACATAATTAACCGTGAAACTCTGCTGAAGGCCCAGAAAAATCCTGAGCAGTATCGCAGCCTGTTGGTAAGGGTTGCAGGCTACAGTGCATATTTCGTGGAGCTGTCCCCTGATTTGCAGGAGGATATTATTCAGCGTACGGAGCATGAATTATCAGCTTAAGGTAATTAGGAAATTGAGAAACAACGAGGGGTGATTTCTGATGAAAGAAGGGATAATAACAAATATTCAGCACTTCTCCTTGGAGGATGGTCCTGGAATAAGAACAGTTATATTTTTTAAGGGTTGCCCCTTTCGCTGTAAGTGGTGTGCCAATCCTGAAACCCAGAAATTTCACCCGGAGCTTGGTTGGAGCAAGGGAAGCTGTCTTAAATGCGGCAGCTGCGTGAAACAACTTTATAAATATAATATTTCCTTAAAAAATGAAGAAGTGAATTGGGGGGATAAATCAGGGCGGGTCGGTTCAATACCTTCTCCGAAAGAAGTGGAGCTGGCCTGTCCCACTAAATCACTTCATATTATTGGGAAAAAATATAAAGTATCAGAACTCATAGATATTTTAATAGAACAAAAACCTTTTTTTGACGACACAGGGGGATTGACTCTTAGTGGCGGGGAGCCTTTGGCACAGCCGGAGTTTGCCGGGGCATTGCTGAAAAAAGCCCATGAAAATGGTATAAGAACTGCCATAGAGACCACCAGCTACGCTGAGTGGAATGTGGTGGAAGGCATAGCCCGTCATATAGATTACTACATGACGGATATAAAGGTGATGGACAGTGAGCTTCATGAAAAATGGACGGGATTACCAAACCAACGGTTATTAAGCAACATAGAAAAGCTGTTAAAGGAATTCCCTAAGGTTCACTTCAGAATAAGGACTCCGGTAATACCAGGAGTAAATGATAATCCAGAGGCCATAATAGCCATAGGAAGGTTTCTAAAGCCGTATGAAAACAGAGATAATCTGGAATGGGAGCTTTTAAAATATCATAGGCTTGGGGTTCCAAAATATGAGGCATTACATCGTGAATATCCAATGGGTAAGGTTGAACTGACCCAAGAAAAGTTTAGTGAATTAAAAAGTGTGGCAAGCTTTGTATTTAAAAGCATTGTCTGATACAGGAGGTGTAGTCAATGGTTAGTAAGGCATTTCGCAGTACGGGATATTTTATAGAGTATTTGGCACTAATTATTTCAATAATTTCGGTTTGGACCATAATGTCAAATCAGGGACATCTGAATACCATTATTCTACCAGCACCAAATTCAATTCTGGAAACCATAGTTGAGCTGGTGGCTGACGGGGCATTGTTTACCAATATGTTCATAAGCGTATCCAGAGTGCTTCAGGGATATTTATTGGCAGCATTCCTTGGAATTTCCTTGGGAATATTGATTGGACTTTCCAAGCACCTCGATAGGGTAACAGAGCTTATTATTCAGATGATAAAGCCCATACCGCCTATTGCATGGATTCCATTGGTTATTCTCTGGTTTGGTATTGGTGAATCCGGCAAGGTATTCTTAATTTTCTTAGGTGGTTTCTTCACCATTCTCATCAATGTGGTGGATGGCATTCATCAAACGGATCCGAAGCTGGTGGAGGTATCACGTTCCATGGAAACACCATTTTGGAAGCATATCAGCCTCATGGTTATTCCCGGGGCGGCACCTAATATATTTACAGGGCTTAGAACTGGCCTCAGCTCCTGCTGGATGTGCGTGGTGGCTGCAGAGCTGGTTTCATCAACTACGGGGCTTGGGTACCTCATAATGGATGCCCGCCAGTTTGGGCAGACTGATGTGGTTATCGTGGGAATGCTTACTATTGGTATTGTGGGAAAGATTATGGATTCCTTGCTTAGATATGCAGAGAAGAAAACACTGCGTTGGATTTAACCATTATTAAAGGAGGTGCTCTATATGGGCGGATTGTCAGCAAGTGCTCTGTTGAAGCAGGAGCCATATTTAGTGATAGATCATGTTAGCAAGTATTTTGTACAGAAGAAACAACGGCTGAATGTTCTTGAGGATATTAATTTTTCCATGGACAAGGGGGAAATCCTGTGTATTGTAGGTGCCAGCGGATGTGGCAAAAGCACCCTGCTCCGCGCTATTTCCGGCTTGGATAGCGACCATGGCGGTCAGATACTTATTGGCGGTAAGGAAGTGGTGTCCCCATCTAAATCAAGGGGCATAGTTTTTCAGGAGCATCGCCTTTTTCCATGGCTGACGGTGGAACAGAATGTGGGCTATGTTTTAACGGGTATTCCAAAGGAAGATAAGAAAAAGCTGGTTCAGGAATACATTGAGCTGGTTGGGCTGAAGGGCTTTGAAAAGGCTTATCCCAAGGAGCTTTCAGGTGGAATGTCACAAAGAGCTGGTATTGCCAGAGCTTTGGTAAATAAGCCAGAGGTACTGCTCCTTGATGAGCCCTTTGGTGCCTTGGATGCCTTTACTAAAATAGCTCTCCAAAAGGAATTAAAGCGTATTCAGCGTAAGTCGGGTACTACCATGGTAATGGTTACCCATGATATTGAGGAAGCTGTTTTTTTGGCTGACCATATTATTGTGTTGGACTCAAAGCCAGGCAAAATAAAGCTGGAAGTACAGGTGGAGCTGCCAGTACCAAGGGACCGTAACAGCTATGAGTTTTTGCAGGTAAAGAAAAGAATATATGAAGAATTCTTTGAGGACGAGAAGATTCCTGATGATTTCAGTATTTAATATTAAGTAGTTTAAAAAACAATCACATAAATGTGAGAAAGGAATGATTAATATGTTATTTGGATTTAAGAAAAAAATTAACAAGCTGGTATCTGTGGCCCTTGTGGCTTCACTAACCGTAGTAAGTGGTATTCTTGGCGGCTGTGGCTCTGATCAGGGCACTGGTGACAAGGCAAAAACAGTTAATATTGCCATTCAGCCATCAGCAGCATTTATTCCGCTTTTTGTAGCTAAGGAAAAGGGTTGGATTGAGGAAGATTTAAAGGCCCAGGGGGTAACTGTAAAATGGAATAATTTTGAATCTGGTCCTCCAATGAATGAATCCTTGGCCTCCGGCAGCTCTGATTTGGGCGTAATTGGCGATGTGCCTATCGTATCAGCTATTGCTGCTGGTCAGAAAAATGAATTGGTAGCTATCACCTGCGAAGGCCCTGCTTCCTATGCAGTGCTGGCAGGAAAGAATAATCAGCTCACTAATCCTGCTGATTTCAAGGGAAAAACCATTGCTACTGTAGTTGGCTCCACTGGTCACAACCTTACCCAGAAATTCTTAAAGTCTGGTGGCTTGACTATAGATGATGTAAAGCTTGTTAATATTTCCGCCGGTGATGCAGAGGCTGTCCTGGTAAATGGTGAGGCCGATGCTGTGGCGATTTGGGAGCCAAACGTAACCCGTCTTGAGGAAAATGGCACTGGTCGTATTATAAGTGATGGTACCAAGGTTGGTTTACTTGGCGTAAATGGTTTAGTGGCAAGAGCTGAATATGCCAAGGCAAATCCTGAGGTGGTTTCTGTAATCATTAAGAATTATGCCCGTGGTGTAAAGGAGCTGGCTAACCTTGATGATGAAACCCTTAATAAGGTAGCTGCATATTTGTCCTTGAAGCCGGAGCAGGTAAAAAAGGTTATTAAAAAGTATGATTATACTGTTATAATTGATGATAAGGATATTGCCGGCTTGAACGATACCATTAAGTTCCTGGTAAGCATTGGCCGTCTTAAGGAAGAATATGATATCAGCAAGTTCGTCAATCGTGAATACTTAAAAAATGCTAATGTGGAGCAATTTTTAAAGTAATATGCAAAGATTGGTAAGTGGGGGAGAGTTAAGATGAGTGTTACTGAACAGGAAATTGAGGTATGGCGTAAAAAAATACATACTGATTTTCAGCCAGCGGCAGAAAAGTATTATGCTGGTGAATTGAAAAGAAATGAGTACAAGGGGATTTCCGGTGGCTTCGGCAGCTATGCCCAGCGGGGAGATGATCCGAAGCTCAGCATGATTCGTCTGCGTATGACTGCTGGACATCTGACTAAGAACAAGCTGGCGTTTATAGCAGATGCTGTTAGGAAGCATAATATTAATAAAATTAAGTTTACCACCTGTCAGACAGTTCAGTTACACAATCTTGGCTTAAATTCACTGCTGGATATTATGGAAGGAGCTCTGGATGTAGGTATTGTGACCATGGGAGGCGGCGGAGATAATCCCCGAAATGTAACCTGCTCACCTCTTTCAGGGTTGGACAGATTTGAACATTTTGATGTACAGCCATATGCAGAGGCGGTGGGGCAATATGCAATGCAATTTATAAAAGCAGGCTTATTGCCTCGTAAGCTGAAAATTGGTTTTTCCTCCTCACCAAAGAACGTATCCCATGCCACTATCCGCGATTTGGGCTTCGTAGCCCGTGCTGACGGCAAATTTGATGTGTACAGCGCTGGTGGTGTTGGTCCTAATCCCAAGGTGGGCATAAGGGTAGGTGAAGGTGTAGAGCCTTCAGATATTTTCCTCTATGTCAAGGCTATGGTAAATGTGTACAGAGCCTATGGTGATTACAAAAACAGAGCAAGGGCCCGTTCGCGTTATATACCGGAGGCCCTTGGGGGGACAGCAAAATATCGTAAGGCCTTTGCTGAAAAGCTGGCTGAGGTGAAAAAGGAACGCAAGGATGGCAGCACAGAATTTGATTTTACCGTTGAAGTCCCAAAGATTAAGAAAACTGGCAGAAGCGTAATTAACCACCCAAGAGCTATTCCTCAGAAGCAGAGAGGACTCTACAGTGTGGTTTATCATCCAATTGGTGGCACTCCGGATCCTGCTACTTTCTTAAAGTTAGCGGATGCCGTTGCCGACATAAAGGAGGCAGAAATACGTTTATCTCCTGATGAAACAGCTTATATTGTTAATCTTACAGGTGTTGAAGCCAGAAAGATTATTAATATTACTGCTGCTGATACTGCCACTACCACCTTCGAAATGGCCTCTGCCTGCATAGGAGCGGCTATTTGTCAGGCGGGTGTGCGGGATTCCCAGGCTCTTATCCATAATTGTGTTGATGCTGTCCGCAAGGCCGGTATTCCTGATGGAGCATTGCCACCTGTTCATATTTGTGGCTGTCCAGGCTCATGCTCCACACCGCAGCTTGTGGACATTGGATTTAGAGGCTCTATACGGGATAAGCAGAGTGCTTATATTTTGACCATCAACGGTAAGTCCGTGGAGGGAAAGGAGGTATTTGGTCAGGAGCTGGGAGCATTGTTTGAAAAGGATATTCCTGATTTCCTTGTGGAGCTGGGTTCTGCCGTGGCATATACGGGGCTTAGCTATAATGAATGGCTTGCTTTGAATCCTGAGGGCGTGTCTAAGGTGGCTGCCAAGTATTTGCCTTAAATATCATATAAATATTAAAAGTCCTATGACAAATGCAAGAGTAATTGCAATAGTCATAGGACTTTTTTGTTGAATACAACATAAAAGATGCTTTTTAAAGGTTTGCGGCCATTTTTATATGTTGTTCTTTTACATCGCTTTCATGAATAAATACATATACAATATCACCGTGGAACTTGTTGGCAATACGGCGGCCTGAGCAATCCACATTTATTTCCTTGCCTTGTTTATTTATGATACGGAATTTTACAAAACCATCCTGATATTCCTTTGAACCATCAGTATTTTGAAGAATACGATACTGATCATATACGGAATGTAGTACATGCTTTAAATCGTCAGGGTGAATTAAATTTATAAAACTACCCTCAGAATATAGTATCAGGTCCTGCATACTATCGCATCCAAATATTTTTATGGCATCATCATTGGCAAAGAGAATATGTCCGTTGGTGTCAACTTTGTATACAATGAATGCTCCCGGCAGCCCCTTAACAAGGTCGCCAATATTGAAGCCCAGCTGCTCACGGTTTCCTTCCTCAAGACCTTCATAATAAAATTGATAGCCGTCCTTGTGGTTCATTTTTACAGCATAAAGGGCAGCATCGGCCATTTCCCGAAGCCTTTTGTAATCATTGGTATGAACAGGATATTCCGCCGCTCCCATAGACATGGAAAATTCGTGATGTTCATCGTTGGCTTCAAAATAAGTTCGTTCATTTACAAAGGATTTAAAGAATGGGCGGATTTCCTCCAGGGAAGTATTGGTAAAGAATACAGTGAATTCATCACCACCATTGCGGGCGAGAAAACAAGGCTTTGGACACTTTTCCCGTAGAATATCAGCTACCTTTATTAATACCTCATCACCTACAATATGTCCAAATACATCATTTATGAGCTTAAAATTATCAATGTCCAAGGTCATCAGAACACAGCTGGCGGCAGGGCACATTTTAAGGAAATCCATAATAGAGTGTTCCATGCCGGCCTGGTTTAAAAGTCCGGTTAAAGGATCACGAATAGCCTGAGCCTCTTTCCTCAGAGCTTGCTCCTCGGCTTTCCTGATCTGTTCGAGCATGATGCGTTCCCGACGTATCTGTTCGTTAATATCTTCCACCATGAATATAGCTTTCTTTGAGGGCTTTTTTTCACATTTGTCACAACGAATGAAGGTGGCTTCACACCAGCCAGTTGCATTGGAGAAGAAAGAACATCTGATGATATTCTGTACTTTCAAGCGTTCTTCCAATGTGGAGAGATCAGTGAATTCATTGATAATTTTTTGGGATTCTCCTTGGGTCAAATGGTTCATTACATTGTTCAGAGCCTTTTGGGCACTTGCTTCACCCGCAGAAAATTTATCAATAGCTTCAATGGATTTTATAGCTTCATAACGATCATTTTTTATATCAATAACGTGTATCGATATATATTTTTGGGATATCGTACTTAATATAGCTTCAATGTTTGCCATATATCATCTGTCCTTCAAAACATGCATAAATAAACAGAATTATTGAATTATACGTGGAAAATTTTAGCATAAGTTGTAGTTAATAAGCAATAACATTATGGGTATTATGATATATTATTTTCAAGAAAAGCATATATTGCAAATAACATGAATATAAACTAATAATGATACCAAAAAATCCTATAACTTATGCAAAAGGAATTGCAATAGTTATAGGACTTTTGGTTTTAAGCTGACCTAACTGGCAGTAATATTAATAAATTACTTAGATGAGGTTAATATGGGATTGTTTTCAGAAGAAGTAATCTTTGCCTTTTTGCTGCCGGCAAACAATGAAGAATTAAGCAGCAGCTTGCCGCAGATAAAGGTTATTGGCCAAGTAATGATGACGGCAATGATGAATTTATAAAAGGCGTGAATATTCATATTCATCATATACAGAGATGGCCAGAAGATGAAAATTGTATGGCAGAAATACATGGTGTATGAGGTAGATGCCAGATTTCCCAGGGTATTGTTGGTGAAATTACAGAAGCGGTAGAATATGCCTAACAGGGCAAAGACACTGGAAGTAAGCAACATGGCATGACTAATGGAAATATAAAAGAGAAATTCCAATGGACTGCTTACTATGGCTGGGCTGTGAATGAAGGACCAATCAATGAAGGCAGCGGAAATGATAAACAATGGAGTCCACTTGGCGGCAGAAGGAACATAACAGCCTTCCTCAAACCAGTGGCGGCGCCAAGCGTGAATACCGAGGAAGAAGTAAAGTACATACAATAAGACACGGCTAACCTGAACCTTAAGAATATAGAAAAAATTTACCCACAGATATTCGTCACCGGTAATCATATCAATGACCATGCCGTTTATGAATGTAAACAGGGTAAGTCCAAGGAATAACCAAATTTTTGGAGAACTAGGAGCCTTTTGCTGAGCATACGATGGACGAATTTTAACAATGAAATAAGCAATAGCGTAGAGCATCAGCAACATTCCAAGATACCAAAATGGAACCTGATTAAAGAATTCGCCGGCACCGCCAGTAGCTGCATCATACCAGTAATATTTTGTAAGAGCCGTCCAAATGTCATTGCAGAGACCACGGCTATATGGCATGATAATGCTGGTAAGGGGAGCAATAATCAATATACCGATGAGCCATGGTATACCTATACGGGTCCACTTTGGCATCCAGAAATCCTTGCCAGTTTTCTTGGCCAGTGAGCGGATGGCAAAATATCCTGATATAAAAAACATTATTGGCATAATAACCATGTCGGTAATCATAACAAAATAATTTAAGCCGACGCTTGGCTGTGGATCAAGGACATACCACCAGGGAAGTGGCATAACAATATAGCATAAAGCTATGTGCAGTAAAATCATCCAATTGACCACGAAGGCTTTTAGATTATCCAAGAAAAATAAACGTTGCATAAATAAAGCTCCTTTTTAAATAATGTGTTGATTTGTGGTATTTGGTGCATATACATCAAATGCCTTATAAAATTAATCATCCTCTAATCGCTTTAATAATTCCAGAGTTGAGTCGAATTTTTCCAGCTCCTCTTTGGTGAATAGCTTTGCAAAATCCTCCTGAGCCTTATTCCAGGATTTTGATGAATCGTTAAATACTTCTTCACCGCGTTCCGTAAGCCAGATGCTGCTGTTGCGTTGACCTTCCGCTTTGCGGTCTTCCAATAAGCCTTTTTTTAGTAAGGGCTGAATGGAGCGGTTAATAGTGGACCTATCCAAATTCATCATATCCCCCAATTCGCTTAGGGAGCTGCCACCGTTATATTTTATGATGAAAAGCAGAGTGAACTGCCTGCCGGTGATACCACAATCCTTCATTCTTTTGTTATAAAAATCTCTGCTTAGCATCTCAGCCCAACGGAGCTTAAGATAATAGCAGGGAATGTCCTTGAAAGATAACATTCAGTTTTACCTCCCTTCGAGTTTTGTTGTATATGCATCATTTTAGATTACAAAGGATTTTTTTGCAACTAAATTTTTAGTTTATGGCCTAAGTAGTGCAGGATTGTGGTGTGTCATTTGATGATATTGTTTACTGGGTTTGGTGTTTCGCGGTATAATTTTATGCAGATGTATTATTGTTGAGGGGAGTATATATTATGTCAAGTAAATGTATTGTTATCGTGGATATGCAGAATGATTTTATCGATGGGGCATTAGGAACCAACGAGGCACAGGAGATGCTGCCTAAGCTGGTGGAAAAGCTGGGGAATGTACAGGATGCAGACCTGATTTTTACCCAGGATACCCATCATAAGGATTATCTTTCCACCCAGGAGGGGAAGAACCTTCCTGTTGAGCACTGTATTGAAGGGGAAAAGGGTTGGGAGATATGTTCAGCCTTGCAGCCATATCTTGATAAGGCAAAGGCTGTAATAAAAAAGCCGGCATTTGGTTCCATGGAGCTGCCATCATTGGTGAAGGAATATGATGAGGTGGAGCTGGTGGGGCTTTGCACAGATATATGCGTTATTTCCAATGCCATGATATTGAAGGCAGCCAGTCCGGAACAAAAAATTGCTATTGATGCCTCCTGCTGTGCGGGAGTTACCCCGGAAAGCCACGTGGGAGCATTAAAGGCCATGAAAATGTGCCAGATAGAGATAAGAAACAATTCTATATAAGGGAAACTTGTCAAAAAAAAACCTGTGGTATATAATAACCACAAGGCAAAATGGTGTTTTATGTTATGAGGTTCGTATGCACCAAAGGTTGAACCCCTGTGATGAGGTCTGGTAAACTTACATCGCAGGGGTTCTCGCACATTTATAGACAGTGCTCAGTCTTTAGGCTGGCTGCTTAGCGGAAAAATCTGTCCAGCCATTTGCAAATATAGTAAGCAACTATACTTGCCAGGTAATGTTTTATGGGGTATAATTATTGCAAGGCAAATGGTGTTTAAGAAGGTTGATGGTTCATATTCACCAAAAGATGAACCCCTGTGATGAGTCTGCTACACTTATCACAGGGGTTCTTGCACGTTTATAGACCGTGCTCAGTCTTCGACTGACTGCTTATTTTAAGAATCTGTCCAGCCATTTACAAATATAGAAGGCTACTATACCTGCAATAACAGATTCAAGGAAGGTTAAATGGTTCATAAGACACCTCCTCTGCTACCGTAGTATAGAGGAAAGCAGCAACTTAATTATAACATATTTGTGAAAATGCTTAAAAGAAATTAGGGAATTTTTTATAAATTATTACATAATTAAACAAAAGAAGTATATAAAATATAAAATTAAAACAACCTATCAAAAAACACACATCATACACCACAGTTATTAGAAAATATCGAATAATTGGAAATTTAGAATACAAAGGAGCAGAATTATGGCTGTAGATTTTAATCGCAAAGACCTCATACAAAAGGCACTGGATAATATTTCCCACGCTTATGCGCCGTACTCACATTTTTATGTATCAGCGGCGGTGCTGATGTCGGATGGGAAGGTGTATACTGGGGTGAATGTGGAAAATGCATCTTATCCAGCGGGGATATGTGCGGAGAGAAATGCTATTTTTCATGCCATAGCCCAGGATAAGGCTGCCAAGCTGGTGGCGGTGGCCATAGTGGGGGGGCCAGATGGGAAAATAGAGGATTATTGTGCTCCTTGCGGCGTGTGTAGGCAGGTAATGCGGGAATTTGGCAATCCTGAAGAAATCACGGTTATTATGGGAAAATCCACGGAAGATTTTAAGGAAATGACCTTGGCGGAGCTTCTTCCCATGAGCTTCGGCCCTGAATTTTTAAAGTAAAAAGCGGCATAATGAAAAGGGGCATCGCAACAAATTTTTCTTAGCGCGATAGCCCCTTTTGTCGTGTTATAAACCTATTTTTCGTCTTTGTTCAACAATATTTCCTTTAGAGTACCGAAGACCTTATTGACGTCAATCGGCTTGGCCAGATGGCCGTTCATGCCCATATCCAGATCCCGCTGCTGGTCTTCCTTGAAGGCGTTGGCTGTCATGGCTACTATCGGGATATTGGCCTTGGCCGGATCAGACATTTTCCTTATTTCCTTTGTAGTGTCATAGCCATTCAGATTTGGCATCTGCACATCCATAAGGATCATATCGTAATAATTAGCATCGTGATCTTTCAGCATTTCAATGCATTCAAGACCGTCCTTGGCCCGGTCTATGGCAAAGCCGCTGTCTTCCAGCAGAGTAATGGCAATTTCTGCATTCAGCTCATTATCCTCCGCCAGCAAAATTCGTTTGCCGCTGAAATCCAGAACCTCCGGATGAACACTGCTTTCATCATCTTCTTTAGGTGCTTGGCCAATTTTGTGAGGCAGCCTAAAGGTCATTTCTGTTCCTTCTCCCAGCTTACTCTTGACTGTAATGGTACCACCCATTAAATCTATCATACTTTTTACAATTGCCATGCCAAGTCCGGTTCCCTGAATGCCGCTCTGGGAGGTGGTGCGGGCACGGGAGAATTGCTCAAAGATCTGGCTTACAAATTCTTCGGACATACCGATACCATTATCCCGCACGGTAAATTCCATAATACACTCGCCGTCTTTATTTCCCGGCAGTTCTCTGACACCGGCAAATATATCGCCGCCATCCGGAGTATATTTTACGGAATTACTAAAGAGGTTCATTATAATTTCTGCCACGTGGGTCCTGTCTAAATACAGGTATCTATGCTTGATCTCACAGGAGCTGGTAAAATGCTGATGCTTGTTTTGCATTTGTCCTTCAAATATAGCAAGGCATGACTCAAACAGCTCTATAGCATCCGTCAGCCCTTCTTCAATAACCAGCTTTTTGCTTTCAATGCGGGACATTTCCAAAACATTGTTCAAAATATCCAGTAGCTGGAGACTGGCCATCTTGATTTTCTTGCGGTATTGCTTGTTCTTGATGGCGGCTTCCGAGGACCGTTCCTCCAGTTCGGTAAAGCCGATTATGGCATTGAGCGGTGTGCGGATATCGTGGCTCATATTGAACAGGAAGGCAGTTTTTGCATCATTGGCCTTGTTGGCTGCATCCCGTGCCTCCTGAAGTTCCACATGCTGATCTTGAAGCTGCTGGTTAAGAATCTTGGTTTTGGCCAGCTGGAAATCCTTTTCTTCTGACAGCTCCTCAAGAAGTGCTTCACGGGCCTGCAACTCCTCATTCATGGCAGAGAGCTCTTCATTCAATGTAGAAATCTCTTCCACCTGATCCTCCAGCTTTTGCCGCTGCTCCTCAGTGACCTGGAGATATGAACGCTGCTTTTTATTTTCTCTGACAATAAAGAAGATAATCATCAAAAAGAACAGGCTCACTATTGCTATAGGAATCCAGATGTTATTGCGGAAAAAGTCCGCCACAGAAACTTCATTCCTTGGCATATAATTGTAGGCGTGGGAAAGGGCGAAATCCTTGTCTATAAGGCTGAGACCGTGATTTATTACCTGCATTCCCTCAATATTCTTTCTTAGCCCGGCAAAGCCCAAAGGAGCCTCGTTTAAAAGCTGGGCTGTATTCAAGTCCTTATAACGATCTCTGCTTTTTAGGAGATATTCTGTTCTAAGGTCGCTGACAAATACCGCATCGGAGTCGCCCTTTAACACTGCATCAAGACAGTCATAAGCATTCTTGTAGTAGCTAAACTCACTGTTTGGATAATATACCATTCTGTAATCATCCATTATGCCGTTGCGTTCTGATACGGCGATTTTGGCTTTGTTCAGATTAGGATATTCCCCAGAATATAAAACATTAAAGTATGAGCTTACAGCCGGAACACTTGGCACAACATCGTGGACTTCAGTAATCCAATAGTTGGCAACCACTGGGAATATCAGATCCACATCACCCTTTTGCAGGGCTTCATTCATGTCAGTGATATTGTCATAGCCCTTGTAGGAGATTTTAATTTGTAAAAAGCCCAAGGTCTTAAATATTTCAGGAACAATATCCTTTACAACACCTGTAACATTGCCGTCGTTGTCAGTGGTGCAGTATGGAAGATAATCATTTAAATATCCCACGGTAATGCTGTCATGCTCCGCCAGCCATTTTTGCTCAACTTTGGAAAGAGTAGTGGAGAAGGAGGTGCGCTTAAACCACTTGTTTGTAAGGTCAGCAATGAAATCAGGGCTTTCCCTATATAGTCTGTGCTGGGACTGATTAACCTCCGCCAAAATATCAGGACGAGACTTGCTGACAGCCAAGTAATAATCAGAGGTGCCTGCCTCCAGACAATTCTCGATGCCCATATTTTTGAAGGAATTATATCCCTCGGCAATCAATAAATCCACATGGCCTTTTTTAAGGGCCTCATCACGGGCCTTAAGGTCATCGTACTGGATGATATCCGCATGAATATTGTTCTCAGCCAGGAATTTTACGGCAAGTTGATATTGGGCACCAGTGAGGGCTGCAATCCTTTTGCCGTTAAAGGAGCTGGGATCTGATGTAATAGATTCATTGGAAGAACGCTTGAAGAACAAATACTGAATGGAGCCCATAGGTGCATCAGGGAAGTTAATAACAGCTTCACGATCTGGTGTATGGGCCAGTCCTGCCAAAAAGTCAATGTCACCCTTTAGCAGCTTTTCATATAGCTCTCCATAGGTGCCATATACATATTCATATTTCCATGAATTTAATAATTTAAGGCGCTGTAAATAATCGTAAGCATAGCCACTTTTAACGAGATTATCCCCGGAACCCATCTGGAAGCCATTTTCTTCATAATATCCCACCCGGATAACCTTTTCGTTATTGGCTTCTGCAGGCAATACAGACACGATTCTGGACGCCGTAAAAAGACAGGCCAGTATGGCTGTAAGGCAAAACAGTGCCTTTAAGTTAAAATGCTTCATGAATTTCCTAAATATACAACGCACTTTCTGCACCTCCCAGAGCACAAAGTCGACTAAAATGATAATATCTCTGATTAGGTAATATTCTTTACTGTTAGCTTTAAATCCTTTTAATAATACGAAAAAAATGATGTATACAAGTGAGAAATTTGAATAAGCATATTGCTCATAAAAAAATCGCAAAAACGCCCATGGACATGAACAGCATTTGGCTGCCACATCCATGGGCGTTTGTTGTGCATTTATTTAGTATTAATGCTTTGAATAAAGGGGCTTAAATTACAGCTTTGCAAATTCGATTTCTGCAGGAACCTCTGGTGCTACACCATCCGGATTCATGCTCTTCATTTTTCTGAGGGTCAGATCCAGATTGTGGAGGCGGTTGGCCTGGGACAGCTTAAAGGCTTCGCACAACTGTGAATACTGCGGTGTGCTGCCACGGAGGCTGCGGTATTTTGCAGAGAAGGTGCAGTATTTAAAGAGAATTTCACGGGCTTCCTTGTTAAGACGGGACATACCCTGTGCCTCATTGAGGATGTATTTCTCATAGTCAGCTACAAATACCACCTTGTAATCGTTACGGGCCTTCTGCAGCGCCATCTTGATGCTTTCTTTGGCGTCACTGGAAAGGTAACCGTTCTTGCGGTAGAACTGAAGATAGTTGGTGTACTCGGAGGTAAGGGATGGCTCGGAAATATCAGAGTAGCGTACACCCATGATACGACGGCACATTTCCCAACGGAAGAAGGCACACATCTTTACAACAGTTGCATCCAAATCCTCAGTATGGAAGATGGACAGCATCATGTGGGCAGGGGTCTCCTTACGAGGACCTTCTACCTCTTGCCACATAAGACCGCGGGTACCAATATTTGGCATCAGGATAATATATGGCTTAATTTCAGTGTTGTACATGAAATGCTGAATCTTGAACTCAGGATAAGATTTCAGCGCTGGGCGATAGAACAGGCTGTAATCAATGTCCAAAACCTTTTGGAAGGCCTCTCTTACATTTGATGGAGTAAGGAGACACTTATCCAACGGCCGAATAACATCCTGGGAGTTGAACATTGGCACGAAGGATGCAAGATGACCATGGGTTGTCTTGTTGGCGCCCATGAACATGTTATGAATCTCATAATCAACCTTGGCACGACCGTCTTCCTTCAGCTTGTCAGCCTCTTTCTGAGTCATTCTGTTGTTGCGGACCTCCTCACGGAGATAATCCAGCCAGTCACTATCAAACTCATTCTTGGAAGGCATTGCCTCGCCCTTGTAGATCTTTACCAGCCAATCGTAGAAGGAAAGGATGCGTCCCTGTGGATCATGCTCCCAGCCTACTACAGTCTTGTAAAGGAACTCGGTATTGGCTTCACCGGCCATGACCTCGTCAACGAAGCCGAAGTAGAAGAACATCTGAACCTCTACAGGCAAATGGTCAGTTTCCACGCTCTTGTAGAATGCTTCCTCGTAAATCTTGTAGAAGCCATCGCAAAGGCTTCTGCGGAGGCGGCGCATTTCATCAGAATGGGAATGACGGTCCTCAATATCTGTATAGGTCTTAACATCCTTGCGGAAGTTATCTGCTACCTCAGAATCTACACCAGAGAATGCCAAAATCATATCAATAGCATTTTTGATGGTAGGAGCAACTCCGGAGGCACCGGTACTGCCACCGCCCACACGGGACTTTACATCATAGAATTCGGAGGTGAAATCTGCAGAGGTGGATTTGGTGGTGTTAATGAACTGTAGAACAGAAAGAAGCTCCTGAATGAAGTAACGACCAAGAGCAGCAGCACGCATAACCGTCTCAACGCAGAAGTTTACATTGAGAGGGTAGAAGCTCTTTTCCAGTTCTTCCTTATTCTCACAGTAGGCATTACAAATATCTGCCTGCCAGCCTGAAAGGGCTTCAGAAGGCTCCGGCGCAGCCAAAACATCCAGCAGTGGATATTTTGATGGAGCTTTCTCCAGCTGTACACACATAAACTGATATTCGTTGTAGTTGTACTTCAGTTCCTTGCAGAGGTCGTTGGCGGCATCTGTAGCCTCAGATAAAGCATTGAGGGTATTGCTTGCAGCTTCCATATTGGCAGCTGCAATAGCAGGCGCTACAGCAGGTGTACTGGCAACGGCAGTTACAATATCATCCTCGGATTCATAATTAAAGCGTAGGATAATAGTAGTGTCCTTTGCCACATAATTAAAGGTATATCTTTCACCTGGCTGGTAGGTAGCACCTATCATGGAACCGTTGGTGAGACTAACCTCCGTATTGGTACCGTCTGTCATGGCAATTTCGCCGGTCAGAACGATGTCCAAATATTCAACAGGTTCGTCACACTGATGAAGGGTTTGACCCTTTTCAATTTTTATCTTCTCCACGAAGAAACCTCCCTATAGTATCTAACGACACATTATTCATCAATTTTATTCTACCCAAATTACCATATGTAGGCAAGGGAAAAGAGTCCAGTATTTGAGGTATAATGGTCCTATATAAAAGTTAATAAATTTGTATATTTGATATATAGGCATTTTATTGTATAATAATGAGGATTTTTATTAATATATTTAGGTTTGGAGTAGTTAATATGATTTCGGGAAAAAATAGCCATTTTTCAGCGCAAATAATTTCACGTATGGCTTTGGTTATTGCCATGACAATAGTGCTTAATCAGATTCGTTTTTTTAAGATGCCTCAGGGTGGCGATGTGGGTTTTGGTACGATGATACCGCTCATATTGTTAGCCTGCTGTTATGGTGGTCATATTACACTTTTGGCTGGTTTTATTTGTGGTATTATTGGACTTATGATGGATCCGTATTTTTATCATCCGGTTCAGGTATTGTTTGATTATCCATTCCCTTATATGGCCATGGCAGTGGTTTCTATATTTAAAAAGCGAATTATTTTAGGAACCATTGTAGCTTTTTTTGTTAAGTTCCTGTTTCACTTTATTTCCGGGGTAGTGTTTTTTGGCTCATACACACCAGAAGGAACATCTCCCGTGATGTATTCTGCTATTTATAACGGATGTACTGTTGTACCCGAGATGATTATTTGCTGTCTTATTCTTTATTTTCTGCCAATTGAGCGAATTATTAAGGCTATGCAAAATGATTCTATTTAAAAAGTGTAACAATGTATCTTCACAGTGGACTACATAAAATGTTGTCCCCGAAATACGGATAATTTGCACACAATTGTCTGACGGTTTGCCGTTTTTTATAAAAAATATTACAAAATCAAATATTTTTCTTGACCTATACCGGGGATAGTGTTACTATATGTCACAACAAAACAACACAAATGCAAAGACTCAGGACGCGAGTGCAGATGTAGTGCTTTTCAGCGAGCTTCAGTATGGTGTGAGTGAGGCAAAGTGGATTCTGTATTTTATCACCTGTCAGCAGAGGGCTGAACCAAGTATAGGTACTTGCAGTAAGTTTCTCCGGTGTCTTCACCGTTATCAAAAAGGGCAGATGATGGTCTGTTATAAAGTGGCTGCTGTATAGGCAGTAAGAGAAGTGGTACCGCGGAGTTAATCCTTCGTCTTCAAGTAATTGGAGACGGAGGATTTTTTTGCTACGAAATCTTAGTGAATCAAATCTGAAAGATGAAGATGAACTTTAGATTTCGTGTAAGGGCTGATGAAAGCCGGTATGCTTTCATCTTGCTTGTTTGGTGTTGTGAGGACTAATTTTTCTATTTTATCTGGAAAGAAGGAATTATTATGAATGGATTAATGGTCGTTGGTTTTGCAATTGTATTTTTTGCAACAGCCTATCTCGTTTACGGCAGATGGCTGGTAAAAACCTGGGGTATTGACGTGGATGCCAAAACACCAGCTCATGAATTCGAGGATGGCAAGGATTATTCTCCTGCGTCAAAGTTTACAGTATTTGCCGATCAGTTCTCATCTATAGCAGGAGCAGGCCCTATAACTGGACCGATTATTGCCGCTATGTTTGGCTGGCTTCCTGCACTTCTCTGGCTGCTGGTGGGTGGTGTATTCTTCGGTGCAGTTCAGGATTTCACCGCTCTTTATGCTTCTGTAAAAAATCAGGGCAAGTCCATGGGGTTGCTTATTGAACAGTATGTGGGTAGAACAGGCCGTCGTCTGTTCCTGCTGTTCTGCTGGCTGTTCACCCTATTGGTAATCGCCGCTTTTGCAGACATCGTTGCCAACACCTTCAATGGCTTTGCCAAGGATGGCAGTTTGGCAGTTCCAAATGCCTCCGCAGCATCTATTTCCATGCTGTACATCTTTGTAGCCATGGGCTTTGGTTTCTTTATCCGTAAATTCCAGCCTAAGGAAGGGGTAAAGCTGGCTGTAGGCTTTGTTCTTTTCCTTGCTATGATGACTGCTGGTATTGCATTCCCTATGTACTTTGATGCCACTGTATGGCGTTATGTGGTTTTTGGTTATTGCTTCATTGCTTCTGTACTTCCTATGTGGCTTTTGATGCAGCCTCGTGATTATCTGTCTTCCTTCCTGCTTCTTGGTATGCTGGCAGGAGCTGTTATCGGTGTTTTGGTGGCAAATCCTACCATCAACATGCCTGCCTTTGTTGGCTTTGAGGTAAATGGTTTGAGCTTGTTCCCAATTCTCTTTATCACCATTGCTTGTGGTGCGGTGTCCGGCTTTCATAGCCTCGTTTCATCCGGTACCTCCTCCAAGACTGTCAATAATGAAAAGGATATGCTGTCCGTAGGTTATGGAGCTATGCTTGTTGAATCCCTGCTTGGTGTTGTGGCTCTTGTAATTGTTTGCTCCGCTGCCAGCGATGGTGTTTTGCCACAGGGTACTCCTTTCCAGACCTTTGCCGGGGCCGTGGGTGGATTCTTTATGATGTTTGGTCTTCCACAGCATGTGGCAGTTTGCTTTATGACCATGTGTGTATCTGCCTTGGCAATGACTACTATTGATTCTGTTGCCCGTATCGGTCGTATGTCCCTGCAGGAGCTGTTTGCGGCTGATGAAGGTGAAGAACAGAATGCTGTGGCAAAATTCTTTAGTAATAATTATGTATCTACCGCAGTTACCCTTTTATTGGCTTATCTACTGTGTCTGGCAGGCTATATGAACATCTGGCCACTCTTTGGTGCTGCTAATCAGCTTCTGTCAGCTTTGGTTCTTATTGCTTTGGCTGTATTCCTCCGTACTACTGGCCGCAAGGGCTGGATGCTCTACGTGCCAATGACCTTTATGTTCCTGGTTACCATGAGTGCATTGGTTCTCAGTGTTATGGGCATCTACACCAAGCTGGGTACTGGTGACTTCGTATTTATGGTGGATGGTCTTCAGCTGATTTTGGCCCTGGCTCTTATGACCTTGGCAGTTATGGTGGTTAAGCACTGCGGCAAGGAGCTTATTTCAGGCCGAGTAGAGGATGAAGAGGAAGAATCCAAGGAGCCTGTAGCTGGGATGTAAGATGTCTTTATAAAGATAAAAAATATAGTCATTTTTTTAGGAACACTTGCTTTTTGTCAAGTGTTCCTTTTTTTGCAGGAATTTTCTTTTTGGTGGAGAATTAGAGTAAATGGATAGATTTGTGTGATATTATCACAGATGCTGGGGGAGAAGTTATGTACGGTGATTTGTTGAGCAAGGAGAAAGAAATACTTCAGACTTACTCAAAGAACATTGACACCTATAATGAATTAGGTGAAATCCTTCATAATAAATTGACGGAGATGATAAAAAAGCATAATTTCTTCACAATGGAAGTCAGCCACCGTATAAAGTCAGTTGACAGTCTGGCGGACAAGCTGCGCCGCAAAAGTGGAAAGTATAAATCAATTTATGACATAACAGATCTTTGTGGTGCCCGTATTATTTGTTATCTGAATGATACTGTTGACAAGATTTCCGAAGCTTTGCGGGAGACCTTTGTGGTGGACGAGGAGAATTCCGTGGACAAAAGGGCAGCTCTTACTGCAACCCAGTTTGGTTATCTTTCCCTCCATAATATTGTTTCTCTGCGTCCTGAAGATGGTTATAATGATGAGTTTTGCAAAATTCGTTGTGAGATTCAGATTCGCACAGTTTTGCAGCACGCCTGGGCTGAAATAGAGCATGATCTGGGTTATAAGAGCTCCTTTGGTGTTCCTAGTGCTATTCGCCGAGAGTTTTCCCGAATTGCAGGTCTTTTGGAAATAGCTGACAACCAGTTCGTGGAGCTTAGTGAAAATATCCAGAGGTACAAGGAGGGTATTATCCATCAGATTGCCCATGGGGAATATCAGATATTGCCTTTGGATGAGGTAACTCTTAACGAGTACCTTGCCAAGAATGATGAGTATCATGAGTTCATTGAAATGTATAGCACAGCTTTGCAGCTGGAATATTTGCCAACGCCGGCCTACAATCATTTGCGGCACCTTTTCTGGTTTGAACTCAAGACTTTGGGAGATTTGTATGGAACCTTGCTTGAATACAGTGATACCATGCTGAAGCTCACCAGATATTTTGCCCGTGAGACCCACACGGAATTCTTTACTACCAATATGCTCTTTAATAATTTATGTCAGGCGTTTCTTATAAAGAATAAGTACACCAGAGAGCAGGTTAAGCGTTTTTATGCCTTATCTGCCAGTGGCAATGAGGAAAAGATTAAGCATGATACTGATGCGCTCTTTGAGCTTAGCCGTAAGCTGCGACTGGTAAATGAAAGCAAGTGGATTTCCGGTATTTGGGGCGATGTGTGATTAAGTTAGCCGTATAATTATATTATATAAATGTTTTTTTGAGAGGAGAGTTATTATGGACAAGTATCAGTGTGGACCATGCGGTTATATTTATGATCCTGAGGTAGGGGATCCGGACAGTGGTATCGCTCCAGGCACACCATTCGAGGATATTCCTGATGATTGGGTTTGCCCAGTTTGCGGTGTTACCAAGGATATGTTTGAAAAGGTTTAAAAAGGTTTTGTAAAAAGGCATTAGAAAAGCAGGGTTCCTATTAAAGGAATCCTGCTTTTTAATTTCAACACATTATTCTAATTCGGTAGTTAATAACACGGTAGTTAATAACACGATAGTTAATAATTCGGCAGTTAATAATCGGCAAAATACTTTAATTTTCGACGACTTCTTACCGGTTGGCTTCCTCGTCTTCCAGAAGGTCGTCTACTACATCCATCACCTTCTACCATATAACTCATATCCAATAGCATCAGTTTTGATTATCACCTATGCACCCCCCTTTTTTGGTTAGAAAAAAGAGTCAGACTTTATTGAATATTTTGTCTGTATCTTTATTATACTCATTTTGGGTATCTTTGGGAAGGGACTTAAAAAAATGCGAATAAATATCATTTAAATAGTATTTCTTGGAAAATTCTGCAAAGGAAAAGTGTATTTTTATTAAATTTTTAATATCAATAAAGGATATTTTATAGACCATAGCGAATTTTACAGATGTGAAGTTATGAACGAAAATGCAAGTTGTAATTTTGAGGCTCAATTCGCTGAAAAGAGGGAAGAGTATGAAATTAAAGACACAGGCAGTAATATTTGTAGACGGTTGTTTGCTGGTTGCGTGTATTTTGCTGGGAGTTCTGGCTTACATAAACTCGGCAAAGGGCTTTGATGAGGCCTATATCAGTAAGGTAGCTGATGTGGCTGAGAGGGTAGAGCAGCTTATTGAAATCAAGTATCCTGGTGAGTGGAACATCAAGGAGGGGAAGCTGTACAAGGGCACTACTTTGATGGAGGGCCTTTCCAGTGAGTTGGATGCCCTGGCCGGGGCAGAAGCTGTTACCATTTTTAACAATGATACCCGTGTTTCCACCAATGTTATGAAGGACGGACAGCGGGCAGTTGGTACCAAGGCCAATGAAGATATTGTTGCCATGGTAATGGGCAAGGGAGAAGTTGCCAATGTGGAGGCAGACGTTATTGGCGTACCATATTACACCTGCTATCAGCCTATTATTGATGGCAGTGGCAAGCGTGTGGGCATGCTTTTTGTGGGTGCTCCAAGTGCTCCAGTTATTGCCCAGGAGCGGGATTTCATGGTTAAAATGGCCATGGCCGCTATAGTTCTGTTTATTATTGTTGGTGCAGTTTCCATTTATATTATTAACCGCAAGATGAATGCAGTATATGATGTAACTGAGACCATGACCAGAATTGCTGCCGGTGATCTCACCACCAGAGATATTACGGTTATTGGTAATGACGAGTTGGCTCAACTGGCAGTAAATACCAATAAGATGAAGAACACCATGCACGAGCTCATGAAGAGTATTGGTGTTTCGGCATCACAGGTGGCAGCGGGCTCCAAGAATATTTCCGACAGCGGCAATATGCTGGCCCAGGGAGCCACCACACAGGCGGCATCTGTAGAGCAGTTATCCGCCACTATTCAGGAGATTACAAACCAGACAGCCCAAAATGCCCAAAAGGCAGAACATGCCAACAATATTACCAGTGATGCCAACGGCAAGGCAGATATGGGCAACAGGCGCATGAATGAAATGTTAAAAGCCATGGGGGATATTAATGAGTCCTCCAACAATATAGCCAAAATTATTAAGGTAATTGACGAGATAGCATTCCAGACCAATATTTTGGCCCTTAATGCAGCAGTTGAGGCCGCCAGAGCCGGTCAACACGGCAAGGGCTTTGCTGTTGTGGCTGAGGAAGTAAGAAATCTGGCTGCCAGAAGTGCCAAGGCCGCCAAGGAAACTACGGATATTATTGAAGAATCCATTACCAAGGTAAATCTTGGAACCCAGCTGGCCAATGAAACCTCTGAGGCTTTAAAGAGTATCAAGGACGGTGTGGGCCAGGTGGCATCCCTTGTCAGCGAAATTGCCGATGCCTCTGTTAAGCAGAATTCTTCCCTGCAAATGCTTAATCAGGGTGTGGTACAGGTGTCCAATGTGGTTCAGACTAATTCCGCTACAGCAGAGGAAAGCGCATCAGCTTCTGTAGAGCTCAGTGCTCAGGCAGAGCTGTTGCAGGAGGCTGTAAGACAGTTTAAGGTTTAAACAACAGTATATAATTAAATTATTATTAAAATAGGTGAAAACATGGATTTTCACCTATTTTTTTATTAAAAAAGAAAGAAAAAATTGAATAATTGCGTTATAATTGATGTAATAATAGTTAAGTTAAAATTCAATAACATCGATATTATGGTAACAAAAATGTGTGTGTTTAAGGCATAATGTTGATAGAGAGGTGATTCATTATGTTGATGAAATTGAGTGATGTAAGAAAACAAAAGGGACAAGGTATAGTGGAGTATGCATTGTTGCTGGCATTTATTTTGGCTATTGCCATAGCTATGCAGGGCAGTGGAATTGATAATGCTATTGCCAATACCTTTACCAGAGTAGCCCAGGCTCTTGGGGTTGAAACGGAGAGACAAGGTTGGTCTACACAGAGTGCAGCTGATCTTATAGCAGATACAGGGTCTTCTGCTGAACGGCTGGCGGCGGACCAAGATTTTTTGAGTAATATTGGAAAGCATTTTCTTGGTATGACTAAGAGTGACTTCCAAAAGGCTTTGAATGTTAGCGATGGCGATTTAAATGGAATAAACAATAATAAAACCGATAATAGTGGCATTTTATTAGGTAATTTTACAGAAGAATATAAAGATGGTGTGTTAACCACCAAATTTTCAATCAATGAAAGAAATCAGCAAGGTCAATATCATACCCCGAATACAGCACAACTGTATAATTGGGGCTTAGGATTAAACAGTGGAACATATGATTCATCTCAACGATATCTTGTTTCTGATTTTGCAGTAAATAGTGCAGCTACTGTTGATAGGACTGGTGCTGGTATTAAAATAACAAATGTTTCCTATGATTCTTCAGGAAAGGTGTCAAGTTTAGTGGTGGCCATTAATCCAAAGAGTGGTGGCGGAGCAGCACAAGGTCTTGCTGTGAAAGTTGAATAATTGAAAAAAAGAGGTTAGCCAATCGGCTAACCTCAATTTTGTTGCCCCAATTATGGGGCATTTATTATTTGTTTTCAGCTACGGTTTTTACGATTTCCAGAGCCCATCTTGCAGAGTCGTACAAATCCTTAATTTCAATGTACTCATCCTTGGTGTGGGCCTTTTCCATTCCAACAGAGAGAACTACAGTAGGGACACCGTAGGTGTTGAAGTGGTTGGCATCGGAGCCACCGCCGGACTCCTCAAGATTTACAGGAAGTCCCAGCTTTTCAGCTGCCTTTACCGCTGTCTGGATAGCAGGAGAATCCTTTTCGTGGCGATATGGGCCATAATCAGGACTAACCTCTGCAGTAATCTTGCAACGGGTCTTGGCTGCGCCATTTACGAAGTGATCGCAAATGTCCTTGGTAATCTTGTCCAGCTTAGCCTTGTCGCGGCTACGGCTTTCGTAGAATACATCACAGCTTTCAGCAACTACATTGGTAACGGAGCCACCAACGATTTTACCCAAGTTACAGGTTGTTTCTTCGTCAATGCGTCCCTGTGGAGCATCAGCGATAAGCATACCAGCAGCGCAGATAGCATTAATACCTGCATCCGGGTCAACACCTGCGTGACTTGCCTTGCCCTCAATGTGAATCTTGATCTGATTCTTGCCAGGAGCCATAAAGGTCATGGAGCCTGGATGATTGTGGGTATCAAGGGTGAAGCCAAAATCAGAGTGGAGGAGACTGGTATCCAGATTCTGGGAACCATGAACGCCATTTTCTTCAGCCACGGTGAATACCACCTGAAGTGGACCGTGAGGGAGATTATTCTCCTTGAGCTGACGCAACATTTCCAAAATAGCTACCACACCGGCCTTGTCATCGCCACCAAGAATAGTAGTACCGTCAGAATAGATGATACCATCCTTTATTACAGGCTTAACGCCTTCGCATGGCTCAACACAGTCCATGTGGGCTGTAAGCATTACAGTAGGAGCCTCAATTGTGCCAGGGAAATCTGCCACCAGATTACCAGTGTTACCACCGATTTTGCTGCCGGCATTATCTTCCTTAACAGTGCCACCAAGGGCCTCCAAACGCTTTGTCAACAGGTCAGCTATCTCCCGCTCGTCATGAGTGGAACAGCGAATCTGTACCAATTCCAAAAACTCATCCAGCACACGCTGTTCATTAATCATGGATATTCCTTCTTCCGTTTAAATCATTATTACAAGAAAAGCATCAGTGCAATTGCTGCTGCGATACAAGGCAGAGCATTGCGCTTGGATACTTCCATAGGGTTAACCTTAGCCAGACCAGCGCAGATAATAGCTGCACCAGCCACTGGGGACATGGAACGGCCCATAGCACCTGCAATCTGTGCCAAAGAACCGAGGTTCATAATGCTGAGACCGAACTGCTCAGCAAATGGAGTAACTGCACCATTGAATGCAAAGGCGGCAGCATCACCGGAACCGGAAATAACAGCAATCAGGAATGGACCAAAGGTACCAGCAGCTGCAGCTGCGGACTGGGAGCCTTCCATAAGCTCAGTCATGGCTTTGGTAAGGCCTATAGCGGACATACCAGTGGTGAAGATGCTGGCGCAGACGATAAGGCCGATTACATCGCTGTAAGCATCACCCATACCTCTGAAGAAGTTCTTGCAAACCTGCTGTGCGTTGGACCAGGTAACCAAAAGACCGAGAACAACACCCAGAATCATGGAGAGAGCAACGCTCATTTCAGGAAGAACGGCAATCTGCTTGGAGCTGAGAATCAAAAGTACCAGTGGTACCAATGGCACAATGGCCTTGAGAGGATTTACCTTGAAGGAATCCAAATTCAGCTCACTATCCTCAGTGAGAGAAGCACGATAAGCTTCGCTGCGCTCCTCGTTGGCGCCTTCCTTCATAATAACAGCATAAGCAGTCATTACAGCAACGCAGGCGAAGGATGCAATGATGGAAGCTGGGGTCTCGTTGATGATAACAGTCATCATATCGGTGCCAGCCAAGTCAGCAACAAATGGGTTATGAGCATTACCAGGGCTGATAGCACTACCCCAAGTACCAGCCAATACGGTGGCAGCAGCCATAGCTGGATGAACACCAGCTGCAATAAGTGTAGGAATCAGAATACTACCAACAGCTGCAGAACAACCTGATGCAGATGGGATAGCCAAGCTGATCCACCAGGTCAGGAAGAAGGACAGCGGTACAAGAATAACGCGTCCCTTCTTAAGAACTCCTGAGATGGACTGAACCAGGTGCTGGTCGCACTCAGTCAGCTTCATAACATAAGAGAAACCCATAACGGTACAGATGGTTGGTACGAGAGAATTATTAGTCATGGCTTTGATGAAAGCTGGCATAATATCCTCTGGCATGTTACCGATCAAGCACATGATAATACCGGCCAAGAACAGTACCAGGCGCGCCTCTACCTTTTTGATAATCAGCGCAAAAGTAAGAATAACAATAATAATTCCAGCGAGTAACATTTTTCTACCTCCTAGTCTCACTGCATAATTTTTTTTGCATTGATAATTATAAGGCATACTTATATATTTTTCAAATTTGGGGAATAATAATTTGTACTTTTAGGTTAGTGACATAAATAAATAAAACTAAATTTATTATTTTAAAAAATTTTTTCATGGAATAATCAGAAAATACGCCCATAATAAATGCAAAAGGGGTGAAAAAAAAGAACATTTAGGGTATAATGTATTCCGTATGCACACAAATACATCATACATATTTGTAATCTTATTAGAAATAGAGGGATATAAGTTTTGTACGCAACCAATGAATATGCAGATATTGAGCAAAAGATATTAAATGAAGAAAGACTTACAAGAGAGGACGGTATTCGTCTTTTTAAATGCCATGATATTGCCTGGCTGGGTAATATGGCAGATATGGTGCGTAAAAAGAAGTGTGGCGATATTGTCTATTATAATGTAAATTGTCATGTAAATCTTACCAATATATGTACATCCCATTGTAAGTTTTGCGCTTTTGGCAAGGATAAGGACAGCAAGGGAGCTTATGCCTTTTCCGTTGAGGAGGCTCTTAATGTTGTTCGTGATGCCAAGAAGGATCCAAATCTGGCAGGACTTCATGTGGTAAGCGGCCTTCATCCGGACTGGAGCTTTGAGGATTATCTGGAGAGGCTTCAGGCCTTGCACAATGAATTTCCGGAGCTCTATTTAAAGGGCTTTACCGGTGTGGAGATAACCCATTTTTCCAAGATTTCCGGCCTTAGTATTGAAGAAGTCCTTAAGAAATTAAAGGCTGCGGGCCTTAAAGCCATTGCAGGAGGCGGTGCAGAAATTCTTTCCGACAGAGTAAGAACTGAGCTTTGCCCCAATAAGGCCACTGCTGATGAATGGCTTGAGGTGGCAAGAACTGCCCATAAGCTGGGGATCAAAACAAATGCCAGTATGCTTTATGGTCATATTGAAACCATTGAGGAGCGTGTGGACCACCTTATTAAATTAAGGAACCTTCAGGATGAAACCGGGGGACTTCAGACCTTTATCTGCTTCCCATTCCTGCCAAAGAACACAGAGCTGGGAAAGAGTGTAAAACAGACCTCCATGTGGGATGATCTTAGAACAATGGCTATTTCCCGTTTGATGCTGGATAATATTAAAAATATTAAGGCCTATTGGGTTATGCTTACTGTACCAGTGGCTCAGATTGCCCTGGGCTTTGGGGCCAATGATATTGATGGTACTGTTCACAAGGAGACCATACTTCACGATGCGGGAGCTACTAGTCCTACAGCCCTCAGTGAGGATCATATTATTAAGATTATTCGTGATGCAGGCCGTATACCAGCTGCCTGTGATTGCAATTTCAATATATTGCGCCGATTTGACTGAGTGTGGCTCAGTTATTAAGGAGATTTACCAAAATGAGTGAAGAAGCAATAAAAACTGCAAGAGCAAAGGCTGAAAAGGGGGAGCGTCTCACCCTTCAGGATGCCCTTGCCCTTTATGAGGATAATGACCTTCTTTTTCTGGCCTCCTGTGCCCGTAAAATGAAGGAAAAGAAAAGTGGCAAAAATGTTTATTATAATGTAAACAGACATATTAATCTTACCAATATTTGCACCTCCGGCTGTCCTCTTTGTGCCTTCCAGTGTGAGGAGGGGGACAAACGGGGCTATGTTATGGAAACTGAGGATATTGCCAAGGTTCTGGAGGATGCCAAAAAGGTTAAAAATCTTGGGGAAATCCATATTGTAAGTGCTTTGCATCCAACCAAGGATTTTGATTACTATCTGAATGTGGTGCGCCAGGTGAAGGCGGCCCTTCCAGATGTGGATATTAAGGCCTTTACTCCCGTTGAAGTGGTTCATTTTAGCCAGATGACCGGAAAGCCAGTAAAGGAAGTGCTGAAGATTTTGCAGGAGGCTGGCTTGTCCTCTTTGCCAGGAGGCGGTGCAGAAATTCTTAATGATCGGGTGCGGAAGGAAATTTGCCCGAAGAAGGCAAATACTGCCCAGTGGATTGAAACCATCAAGGCTGCCCATGAGCTGGGGATTCGTACTAACTGCTCTATTATGTATGGTCATATTGAGACCATTGAGGAGCGTTTGCAGCATCTCTTTACTCTTAGGGATATTCAGGACGAAACAGGGGGATTTCAGGCTTTTATTGCCTTCCCATTCCACCCAGCCAATACACAGCTTAGTCACTTGAAGCGTGTGGGATCATGGGAGGATATGAAGATGATTGCCATGTCCCGTCTTGTTTTGGATAATATTGATCATGTTAAGGCCTTCTGGATTATGCTGACTACACCTTTGGCACAGCTGGCCCTTGGCTTTGGAGCTGACGATCTGGATGGCACCATTGGTGAGGAGAAGATTATCCATGAGGCCGGTGCCAAGACTGGCACTGGCACCACCAGAGAGCGGCTCAGAAAGCTCATTACTGAGGCGGGCATGATTCCAGTGGAACGAGATACCTTCTATCATCCAATAAAGGAGGCGGAGTAAATGCGCATGGAATTCAAGGAGGCCGTTGAGCTTCTTACCAATGGGGACCCAATAGAAATGGGCCGTGCGGCTGACGCAGAACGCCGCAAGCGGTTTGATGATACCGTTACCTTTATTGTGGACAGAAATATAAATTATACCAATGTGTGCAAAAATGAGTGTCGTTTTTGTGCCTTTTTCCGTCGTAAGGACCACAAGGATGCCTACCTTCTTACCAATGAGGAAATATTGGCAAAGGTACAGGAGACTGTGGATGCGGGTGGTACCCAGCTCATGATTCAGGGGGGACTTTACCCTGATTTGGGCCTTCAATATTATGAGGATATGCTGCGGGCCATTAAGAGCAAGTACGATATTACTATTCATTCCTTTACAGCCACGGAAATTCAGCATTTTGCCTATCAGGAGGGCATTTCCATATTGGAATGTCTTAAGAGATTGCAGGCCGCTGGTTTGGACAGCCTTCCAGGTGGCGGTGCAGAAATTCTGGTGGATGAGGTTCGTAAGCGGGTCAGCCCTAAGAAGATAATGACTGATGACTGGCTTCATGTTATGGAGTGTGCCCATTCCATTGGCATGGAATCAACGGCCACTATGGTTATTGGTTTGGGCGAGACTATGGCCCAGCGCATTGAACATATGGAAAGAATCCGTCAGCTTCAGGATAAGACAGGTGGCTTCAGAGCCTTTATTTCCTGGACATTCCAGCCCCACAACACTGAAATGGGTGGGGAGAAGGTTTCTGGCTGGGATTATATGCGCAATCTGGCCATGAGCCGTCTGTATATGGATAATATCAAGCACATCCAGGGCTCCTGGGTAACCCAGGGGGAGCGTATCGGTCAGCTGACTCTTGGCTTTGGTGCCGATGATCTTGGCAGCATTATGCTGGAGGAAAATGTGGTTAGGGCCGCAGGAACAGCTTATGATATGTCCATTAATAAGATGGTGGAAATGATTAAGGGGGCCGGCAAGAAGCCAGCCCAGAGAAATACCAAGTACGAGATTTTACGGAGGTTCTGATATGGCTGAAAATATGATTCCCAAGGCAGATTATGCTGTAGTGGGGGGGTCTGGCACTCTTTCTTCAAATTTTCCTGCCAATGTGAAGGATGAAGATGTTAAAATAGTGGCAGAGAACCTTTATTTTGATACTCCATATGGAAAAAGCCCGGCCTTCCGTCATTTTACTGTAGGGGATAAGCATGTCCTCACTGTAAGAATGCATGGCTGGCGCAGCGGTGTTACCAGAGCAGATGCTTCCCGCCAGGTGTTCTGGGTATTTCGTGAGGCGGGAGTAAAGCGCATTATTTCCGAGGGTGGCGTTGGCACTGTAAATAAGCTGCTGGATATCCGGGATTTTATGGTGCCGGACGATTACCTTGATATGTCCATGCGGAAGGATGTCATGCTGGATGGCAGATATTTGCTGATTATGCGTGATGCCCTTTGTCCGGAGCTTCGTGAGGCCCTTATTAAGGCCACCAAAAAGCGTTTTGACGGACGCATTTTCACCAGAGGAACCTATGCAGTAACTGATGGCCGTCATTTTGAAAGCCCTGCTGAGGTGGCTATGCTTAACGGTCATGCTGATATTGTGGGACAGAGCATGTGCCCTGAGGTGTATCTGGCCCGCGAGATAGGAGCATGTTATGCTGGTTTGTATTTTACTGTGAATTATGGTGAGGGCATTAAAAAATGGTCCCATCAGGATATGACAGATATTTTTTACGATGATGCACCTATGATTGGTGAGATTATTTTGGAAACCATCAGAAATGTGGATGCTGAGGACAGAAAGTGCGAATGTCTTGAGCTTCGCAAGGAAACCCTGTTAAAGGATGTATACAATCAGGAGTCCGCTAAGGGCTGATGAGTGGATTAAGTGAATATTAAATGGCAGGTGATAATATGGTCTTGATGAAATTTAAAATGAAGCTGTTGGCTTTGGCCATGGCTTGTGCCTTTGTATTTTTGCCTAATGCCTCTGAGGCATCCAAGATCAATGATGCTCAGCAGACCACGGTTATTCTGGAAAAGGAGGAACCAAAGGGGTCAGCTGATGGGACTGATCAAAAATATATCAGTGCCAACAAGCCTATTGCCGATGGTGGCAGTCCTTGGCTGGATGTGAGTGTAATTGACAAGAAGCATGAGGTACCCAGCTTTTCTGCCAAGGATAATTTCTATTCCTATAATAATGATTATTGGATAAAGCAGATGGGTGAGTATGGCATTAGCTCATCCTATGATGTGTTTAATGAAGTGAACAGCAAGGTGGACTATAACATTGCCAATCTGCTGGAAACTCCTGTCCAGTTTTCCCACGACGGTTCTATTTGCCAGAAGGTTTATAAAATGGTGAAGAACTGGAACAGGCGAGATAAAATTGGTCTGCAGCCTCTGATGGATGATGTGAACAAAATAGAGGCCATACAGACACTGGAGGACATGGATAATTACATTATTGGTGATGAGGTTCCCAACAGTGCCTTCTGTGAGCCGGATTTGCAGCCGGATCTGAATGATACCAAGCATTATGCCATGAATATTATTCCTATGGGCCTTACCCTGGGAGATGCGGCGGAATATTCCAATATGACGGTGCTGGGCAAGCGTATTAAGAATGCCAATGATGTGGCTGCCAAGAAGATGATGATGCTGGCAAAGTACGATGAGGAAACTGCCAAGGCAAAAATCGAGGCCATGTATCGTTTGGAATATGCTTTGGCTGGTACCATGTATACCCGTGAGGAGGCCTCCAAGGCGGATTATCTCCAAAAGACCAACAATCCAGTAACTCTTGATGAGCTGAAGGAAATGGCTGGCCGCTATCCTATTATGGCGTACCTTAATAAATATGGTCTTGATCAGGCAGAGCGGTTTTCCGTTCCAAATCCTGCATATATAAAGGCTTTGGCGGCATATTACAACGAGGAGCACCTTCAGGATATGAAGGATACCCTTATTGTTTATCGTATGCTGGAAAATATGGAAATGCTTAATTCCGCCGCCAATGATATTGCCATGGAGCATAATCTGGCAGTACGGGGATATAAAGGAAGTGTACCAGACTGGGTACGGGGTGTGGAATATGTAAAGGCTGTATTGCCGGGACCGCTCTCCAATCTTTATGCCGAGGCCTATTGTAGCAAGGAAGTAAAGCAGGATATTGAAGGTATAATATCTGATGTAACCAATTACTATAAGGCTATGCTTCAAGATGAAACCTTCTTTTCACCTGAGGTCCGTCAAAAGGCTATTACTAAGCTGGATAATCTGAAGGTTCGTGCCGTTATGCCGGATAAGCCTAAGAAGTGGAATGATATTAAGCTGAACAAGTGCAAGAATCTTATTGATGTGCGTAATGCCCTTTTAAAATGGGAGATTGGTGAGTACATCAAGAAGATGAACGGCGAGGTGGAAATCAATTGGGTTCCGTCTTACACCGTTAATGCCATGTATAATATTGCTGACAATTCCATTAATATTCCAGCTGGTATTCTCAATGGTGTATTCTATTACAGCGACTACACCTATGAGGAGAAGATGGGGGGCATAGGCATGATTATTGCCCATGAGATTTCCCATGGCTTTGATACCACTGGCTCCCAGTTTGATGAAAACGGCAACATGAAGGAGTGGTGGACTCCTGAGGATAAGGCCGCCTACAATGAGCGGGCCAAGAAGGTGGTGGACTACCTTAATAGTATTACCGTATATGAAGGACTTCATTGCAACGGTGAAATCAATAAGGGAGAGACCATTGCGGATATTGGCGGCATGCAGTGCATATTGTCAATTGCCAAGAATAAGCCGGATTTTAACTATAAGCAATTCTTTAACCAGTATGGCAAGCTGTGGCAAAGCATATATACCAAGGAGTTTGGTGAGCTTCAGGTGAATACGGATCCTCATCCGTTGCCATATCTTAGAGTTAATGTAATATTGCAACAATTTGATAAGTTCAATGAGACCTACGACATTAAGCCAGGAGATAAAATGTATCTGGCACCAGAGGATCGTATTTTGGTATGGTAAAGAAAACTCTGCTGTTAGTCAGTTAAACTGATTAATAGCAGAGTTTTTAGCATGTTTATAGGTTTAATAATTAATCCTCATCCATACTTGGCAGGAAAACAAAGAGTATGGAGCTTACCAATAAAAGGTATGGATAAAGGAGATAAGGCAGTACATGGAAGGCTGAAAGCTCACAGCCAAGGCTGGCTGCAATGGAAAGGGCCACCAGCATCTGGGCACCGTATGGAAGAATGCCTTGGAATATACAGGAGAAGGTATCCAGCAAGGAAGCGGATTCTTTGGCTGAAATATTAAAGCTATCGGAAATTTTCTTGGCAATAGGGTTGGTCATTACGATAGCGACGGTATTATTGGCAGTGGCAATATCCATAAAGCCCACCAGCATACCTATTCCCAGCATACCACCCTTTTTGGTGCTGAAAATCTTATGTACTGTGGAAAGAAGGGCATTAAAGCCACCGTTATAAGCTATAAGACCACCAATACATGACACAAGAATGGCCACCATGGAGGTTTCGAACATCCCGGCAGTACCCTTGCCAATATTTGCCAGATAGTCCAAAGCCGATACTTCCCCCATGCCAAGCATGAGAATAGAACCGCTGAAAATACCTACAAGAAGTACTAAGAATACATTAAAGCCCATTACTCCGCCAATGAGTACCAGAAGATAAGGAATAATGTTAATAAGGTTATATTCCTCAATATGAAGGTCTCCTGCTGGGCGCTCCAAGGTGAGGAAATAAAGAACAATTATGGTTAAAATTGCCGCTGGAACAGCAATTTTAAAATTGGCCTTGAATTTGTCCTGCATTTTACAGCCCTGACCGTTGCAGGCGGCGATAGTAGTGTCAGAAATAAAGGAAAGATTGTCACCGAACATGGCTCCTCCCATTACGGTGCCCACACAAAGTGGCATTGGATAACCAGTACAGCCACCGATAGCAATGGCAATAGGGGTTATCAAGGTAATAGTTCCTACAGAGGTACCCATAGCCAATGATACAAAGGCACTGATAAGGAATAACACAGGAATAGCATAATCTGCGGGGATAAGGGAAAGGATAAAATACGCTACACTTTCAGCACTGCTTCTTCCTAAAACGCCAACGAAAACGCCTGCCATAAGGAAAATTAAAATCATGGTGATAATGTTGGGGTCAGCCATACTATTGGCCATGATTTTTAATTTTTCATTCATGTCAATGCCCTTGGCCTGAAGGCAGGCCACCAAAAGAGCAATCATAAATACAACAACTACTGACACATTGTAAAAGCCCATGGGTACATTCATTATGTATTCAAGGGTAATGCCAAGTCCCAGATAAAGGAACACAAAAACTGCAATAGGCAGTAGTGCCCCAAAGCTTTTCTTATTTTCCACTTTCGTTCCTCCTAAAAGAAAAAGTCCTTGAACATTATACCCTATTTACTCAAATTATTCTATTTTTCTATGTACTTAGCAGGAAAAATGGGAGGTAAAGGAGAACTTAATTAAACGTATAAGATAGAAAAGGTATGACGAAATGTTTTTATATTTGATGATTATTAATAGGTAATAAAAATGAGTACTTCACATGGTTTAATGGATAATTTAATGAATAATATGGGAATAAACTTTGACTGTGAGACTAATCTGAGGGAGCAGCTTGCAGTAGTTGATTCCATGTCCAAATTTTACATTTACATATATTCCTTTGATCTTGTGACAGAAATGTATAGGGAAATATATGTGGATGAGGCTCATGTCCATACTATTATGGGAAATACCGGCAATATCAGTATTTCTGTGAAGGACATGTGCCGGATGCTGGTTAAACCGGAATATATATCGGGGATGGTAGAATTCACGGAAATCAGCACCATGGGACATCGGTTGCAGGATAAAAAGTACATTACTTATCAGTATGAGGGAATTAATACCGGCTGGCTGGAGGCTATACTTTTTCCAGGACAAGTGGATGAGAATGGTACTCTTACTAAAGTTATTTTCGCAGTGCGTGATATTAACTACGAAAAAAATAAGGAATCACAGCTGATTTATAATTCCTATGTGGATGATCTTACCCAGCTCTATAACCGTAAAATGTACAACGAAAACATGCTGGAGTATGATAATTCCACTCTTCAAAATAATATGGTTTTTCTTTCTGTTGATGTTAACGGTCTTAAAATTGTTAATGATACATTGGGCCACGATGCCGGGGATGAGCTGATTGTTGGGGTGTCGGATTGCCTCAGAAAATGCTTTTCTCAGTATGGTCGGGTATACAGACTGGGTGGAGATGAGTTTGCTGCGGTTATTTATATTTCTCCTGCCAATCTTCCGCGGCTTATCGGTCAATTTAACGGTGTGGTGGAAAACTGGCATGGCAGGCTGGTGGAAAGCCTGTCCATATCTTTAGGCTATGTCACCAAAACAGAATGCGGCGATAATAATATTTATGAAATGGCCAAGATTGCCGATGAGCGCATGTATCGTGACAAGGAGCAGTATTATGCCCTCAAGGGTGTGGACCGTACCGGCAGACAGAGTGCCCATAACGCCCTTAGCTGTATGTATGAAAAGGTTTTGAAGCTGAATCTTACAACTAACAGCTATCAGATTATTCATATTGATGAGGAAGAGTTTAAAAATTTCAATGATACCCGCTATACTCTTTCGGTGGACATTAAGCGTTATGCTGAGGTTGGTTACATCCATGCTGATGACCAGGACAAGTATTTTAAATCCATGAATATGGAGGCTATGAAGGAATATTTTAAAGGGAAAAAGGACTATTATTCCTTTTCTTACAGAAGACTCTTAAAGGGTAAATATATTCCGGTAACTACCGAGATACTGCGGGCTGATGATTATTCAGAGGATAACCAGACCGTATTCTTGTTTGTGAAAAAGCATAAATAAAACAATCCCCCTAAGCGGTATGATGCTTAGGGGGGGTATTAGTTTCTGATATTATTTGAAAGCTCTATAGGAATCCCACAACATATTAAAGGATTTCTTTTCCTGTAGCTGGGTCAATAATTCCTTGGTATCCATCCAACCAATGGAGCCTTGCTGAATACTGCCGCCACCTATGTGTTCCCGTAAGAGATTGTCATATCTGGCTTTGTCAATTTCCACAGGTGGTGGATTTGGGATATTGCTTTCAGCCTCCACGTTCTGCCATCCAGGAAGATAATAGTGATTTGTTTCCGAACCATCATATCCGGATAATTGCCACTCCCTAATAGCAAATTCATCAATGAGCAGATCACCAACAAGACGAATGGCATATGTTTTGGTGGTGTTGGCAAATTCTGTATTCCATTTAACACTGTCAAAGATGTAATAATAAATCCCATCCCCAGGATTTGCGTACAGTTGTGGAGTTGCAGCTGTATCAGGTGCACTGAAAATATCCGGATAATCTGATCCGCCTGTAAGATATACACCCCAGCGACGTTCCATTGTTTTTGCATCCATTTCCTCGCACTGGAGATAAGGTGCTCCGTCTAAGCCAGCTTCCTTGGCCTTGAATATTTCAATATTGCCGTCATGATCCAGATCAGTAACTGCGTAGTGCCATTTTTCCCAATCATTATCCTTAGCAGGTGTTACAAACCAGCCCTTGGTGCCGAGTCCTGTCTGTGACAAAATATCGATTTGGTGTGCCTGCTGCATAGGGGCTGCCAAAGCAGCTGTTGCAGCAAATGATGCCAATAATGTCATGGCTAATGATTTAAACATAATTCTTCCCATTGGATATAACCTCCTTAAAAAAACTTTCCTATCTCCAAGTCAAATTCGACAAACATGTTTAGCTTTCCTTCAATTGAGATACATATATTTTATAATGCATGATATACTTATAGAAAATATTATTTTAAATATTTAGGGGGGGATTATTCCGAGGGTATAGCTGATTGCTTTTGCCAATTCGAAACATAAAAAAATTAAGGGCTGCTTCGGCAGCCCTTTTTTGTTGGTCATTATACTCTTATTTTTTCGTGGAGGAAAGGCGACTTCACATATTTAACCGGCATAGGAGGTGAAAGTATTGTGCGCTCGCCACTTTTAGTGAATTTATAAGGCCATATGCCCAACCCTCCCGTCTTACACTTTTGCGATTTAGTTGGCCAGCTTATAAAAATCATCTGAGAATGGTCCGTAATAACTATTGGTGTATTTGCTGTATTTTTTCATATCGCCGTAAAATTTCAACTTATATGCCAGATAAAAGGCCATTTCCCCAGCGGGCATTCTTATTCCAGAAGCAGCCCAGCTTCCCCAAGGGTCAAGGTAATCCAGCTTACCATAGCTATCCTGATACATCCGTCTGGTGTCCCAGTTATAGTTGAAGCGGTATTCCATTATGCTAACTATTACCCCCTGGCCGCCTTCATAAAAATCGCGTTCATCATCAATGGCACTTCTGGCAGTAACAACATTGACATCGATAATGTATTCAGGGGGCGCATATTTCTGGACCTTCAGGGAACTGCGGTCAACATACCATGCTGTTCCCATGTGTCCGTCCACCAAAATATAATTTTTGTCCCCGTTCAAATAGGAAGGGTAATTTGCTGAGGCAATAGCTGCAATGGATAGAACCATCAAACCCAATAAAAGCGACATAATTTTTTTCATGCTGATTATCCTCCTGACATTGGTATTTTTCTGTGGTGTATAATTCAATTTCTTGTATGTAAAACCCTTTTAAATGACAAGTGATTTTTGCCAGAAACGATTTTTAAAGTATAAGTATTAAATTAAGAGGAACACGGTTATTGTTATTTATTTGTAAAAATATATCGGTATGCTTACATAAATATGCTATAATAATGTCATAATAGTGAAAATGGGGGGATATTATGCCTTTAATTATGCCTATAAAAGATTTAAGAAATACAAATGAAATATCTTCTCTTGCTCATAAATCAAAAGAGCCGATTTTTATTACAAAAAATGGTTACAGTGACTTGGTGGTCATGAGCAGTGAACTTTATGACAGCTTTGTGCGGGAAAATAGCATTGATTATGAAATTTATAAGGCGGAGAAGGAATTTGCCGAAACTGGTGAAGCAGTAGATGCCAAAGCTGCCTTTGAGGAATTGGAGAAGAAGCATTTTGGTTAAGTATAAGGTCAAATTATTGCGGGCAGCCTATAGGGATATTGACAATATTTATAGATATATCGCCAATGAAAAATTGGCACCTGAAAATGCTAAAGCTCAGGTGGATAGGATAAAAGAAGCAATATTGGGATTGGATACTTTTCCACATTCTCATCAAGACAGATTAACTGGCCGATATTCCGATAAAGGCTATAAACAGTTGCTGATTGATAACTATGTTGCTATTTTTCGTATTGATGAAACAGAAAAAACAGTATTGGTTGTTACGGTGCAATATTTAGGAAGAAATATTTAAAAAGTAAACGAAGGGGCTAATTATGGGTAATCCTCCAGATATTGAAGCTTCAACTGCGGCGGAGCGGGAGAAGTATATTTATGACAATTTTTATTGTCGTGGCAATTGTGAAATCTGTGGTATATGTAAGGTTTATCATGGGAAATCACCGGAGCTGGTATACGCTGACTATATTGATGGGAAAAGGAGTTTCCAAGAGATTGCCAAGGAATACTTACCTAAGCGTTATTAAATTAGATCAGAAACTTAGTGGTATTACATATAAAAAAACAAAATATACAAATATCCGCTTGACACGAACATTAAACAGTAGTATATTACTCTATGTTAACTACATTAATCCGAAGAAGTCATCAGAATGCGATGCAAACTGGTGATGGAGGGTACTCTGGAGAATCCCATTAAATTGGGTGCCGAAGGTGCAAGGTTTACATTTAAAGTGTAAGCTGAATCTCTCAGGCAAAAAGACAGTGATGATGAGTGACATGCCAAGTAATGTTCTAGAAGTTATGCGGCTTTGTTTATTTATTTGTTTGTCTTTATAGAGTATCGTCCTTCGGATGATACTCTTTTTATTTTGGAGGATATGATTATGGACTACTTATTAGAACTCGTACAAATGGTCAACACCTACTTATCAGACTACATTCTCTGTTTTCTGTTAATTGGTTTGGGCCTGTATTATACTATCAGAACTCGCTTCGTTCAGGTTCGCTGCTTGGGTGAAGGCTTCAGACGCTTCTTTGGCAATTTCTCCCTTCACGGTGAAAATGGCAAGAGCGGCATGAGCTCCTTCCAGGCTTTGGCTACTGCTGTAGCAGCCCAGGTTGGTACTGGTAATGTGGTTGGTGCTTCTGGTGCAATCCTTACTGGTGGCCCTGGTGCAATTTTCTGGATGTGGATCATTGCTTTCTTCGGCATGGCAACCAACTATGCTGAGGCAGTTCTCGCTCAGGCAACTCGTGTCGTTAAGGAGGATGGCACAGTTCTTGGTGGTCCTGTTTACTACATCCGTAAGGCTTTCCCTGGTAAGTTCGGCAGATTCCTTGCAGCATTCTTTGCAGTAGCCATTACTTTGGCACTGGGTTTCATGGGCTGCATGGTTCAGTCCAACTCCATTGGTGAGACCAGTGAGGCTGCATTTGGTATCCCAGCTTGGGGAATTGGTATTGTAATCGCATTATTGGCTGGCTTCGTATTCCTTGGTGGTACCAAGCGTATTGCCAGAATTACCGAGAAGCTGGTTCCTATTATGGCTGTTTTCTATCTTATCGGTGGTGCCGTTATTCTTCTGGCAAACTTTGAAAGAGTACCAGAGGCTGTTTCCCTTATTTTCTACTATGCATTTAATCCTGATGCTATCATTGGCGGTAGCTGGGGTATGGCAATCAAGACTGCTATTTCCCAGGGTGTAAAGCGCGGTCTGTTCTCCAACGAGGCTGGTATGGGTTCCACTCCACATGCTCACGCATTGGCAAATGTTGAAAAGCCACACGATCAGGGCGTTGTTGCCATGGTTGGTGTATTCATTGATACCTTCGTTGTTCTTACTATGACTGCATTAGTTGTAATTACCACCCTTTATACTGGCGATGGTGTATTGGCCAACGGTGCAGCAGAGGGCATTTCCAAGACCAATATGGCTCAGATTGCCTTCAGCAGTCTCTTTGGCAGCTCCCTGGGCAGTGCATTTATAGCTGTCAGCCTGTTGTTCTTCGCATTTTCCACTATCCTCAGCTGGAACCTCTTTGCCAAGATTAATGTGGAATACCTCATGGGCAAGTCTGCAGTAAAGGTTTTCTCCGTTATTGCTATTTGCTTCGTATTCATGGGCTCCTGCCTGTCAAACAATCTGGTTTGGGAGCTGACTGATATGTTCAATAACCTCATGGTTATTCCAAACTCCCTGGCCCTGTTTGCTCTTAGCAGTGTGGTAGTTGGCCATGTGGATACTTCTAATCTTGAGGACGATGATGAAGCTGAATATATGGTTCAGACTGAGAATTAATAAATTAGCTTTAAATAACAAAATTTAAATTTAAAAGCGGTTGTAATCGTAAATCTGATTACAGCCGCTTTTTTGGTGTCAATATTTTATGTTAAAGACCTCATCCCCCTCCTGCGGAGGGACCTTCCCCAAAGGGGAAGGCTTATTTATTGCAGAATCTGTAGCCTGCTCCCCATACTGTTTCTATATAAATAGGGGAGGAAGGATTTGGCTCTATCTTTTCACGGAGACGGTTTATATGCACCATAACCGTGGCGGTGTCACCCATGGCATCAAGACCCCATATCTGGTCAAATAGCTTGTCCTTACTGAAGACAATACCAGGATTTTCCGCCAAGAATAACAGCAGTTCAAATTCCTTGTTGGTAAGGGTAATCTCTTTACCCTTGTGATATACCATGTGGGTGTCTGGCTGGATTTCCAGATCTCCTTTTTGAATGGTCTTTATCTTTGGAGTTGCATCACCTGATAGCTTGGTGAGTCGCTGATAACGGGCGAGATGAGCCTTTACACGGGCCACCAGCTCGCTGGGGCTGAAGGGCTTTATTACATAATCATCGGCTCCCAGACCCAGGGCCCGGATTTTATCGATGTCCTCATGACGGGCTGATACCATAAGTATAGGCAGCTCCTTTTCCTTCCGCAGCTCCCGGCAAATCTGGAAGCCGTCCTGTCCTGGCAGCATCACATCCAAAATAAGCAGATCAAAATCATCATTCAGAGCACGCTTTAGACCGGCAGTGCCGTCAGCTTCAATATCCACCTGAAAATCGCTGGCTTCAAGATAATCTCTCTCCAGCTCTGCAATTCCTGGATCGTCTTCTATAATTAATATGCGCTTCATTTCATGTTCCTCCTGCATAATGTTAAAATTTCGTCTGTTATGTATTGTCAGTCAGTGGCAATTCAATAATAATGCACAGACCACCTGATGGATTTGCCTCCGCCCAAATATTACCATTCATGCCGTCAATAATTCGTTTGGTAATAGCAAGTCCTAAGCCACTTCCCTTGGCCACATTGCTGCGGGCCTGATCCGTGCGATAGAAGCTGTCAAACAGCTTTGGCAAATCATCTGTTGGTACTCCCGGACCATTGTCGGCAAAGGTGATACGAAGGTTATTGTTGATGGCTTCCAGCCTAATATTTATATCCACTTTATCTCTGTTGGAATATTTACTGCTGTTGCTGATAAGATTGTCAATTACACGCTGGAACTGCATTCTGTCAATGGAAACCATGCCTTGTTCATCCTTCGGTAGATTCATTTCCATGGTAAGATTAATGTTCTTTTCTGCCAGAAGTGGTTTTTGTTCATTGTAGAAATCTGTGAAATAATCCTTAAGGGGAACATTTTCAAAATTAAATGGAATCCGGCCCAAATCCAGTTTGGAGAATAAAAACAGGCTTTCCACCAGTTTTTCCATGGTGGTAGCACCCTGTAATATCATTTCCACATAATGACGTTGCTTTTCCGGAGTTTTGGCAATGCCGTCCAAAATACCACTGGCGTAGCCCTTCATGGATGTAAGAGGAGTGGACAGGTCATGGGAAATGCCAGCTATAAGCTCCTTGCGGTTTTCCTCGTATTTTTCCTGCTGCTCCCGGGCTGCCTTTAGCTCCAGACGCATGGCTTCAAAATCTCGACAAGCGTCACCAAATTCATCCTGGGCCTGAATTTCTATAGGGGTATCAAGATTTCCTTGGCGGATTTCTGCCGAAGCCTTGCGAAGGGCTGACAGAGGTTCCAAAATCTGACGGGAAAGAAGACGGGACAGATATAATCCCAGTAAAATGATGAAAACAATTGCCACAATGATTATTACTGTAAGAATATCATCGTAGTCCCTATGGGGATTTGGTAAAGGTGGTACGCCTTGACTAATCATAGGGGCCTTGCCGTAGGCATTTATTCGTGTAAGGCCGTTGGAGCTTTGATAATCAAAGAGGAACATATCGTCATCCCAAAGCATCATTGAAGTATTCTTACTGCGGCTGCGCACCTTCTCCATCAGTTCATTGGCGTCTGCACCAGGGGATACATAAACTATGGTGTTGTCAAAGGTAAGTACACTTTGAATGCCCTGTTGTTCCAGCATATGCAGGTCCTGATAGATATCATCCCTGTGTCCCATGCCAGGACCATGACCGTGGCCCCGTCCATGTCTTCCCATATCATTGCTGGCTTGTATGCCTCCCTGTTCCAGCTTTACCTTTATGGCACTTATGGCAAAATGAATGGAAGGCGCGGGACCCTTTTCTGGCCAGGCAGAGTTTACCTTATCCTGATTGGAGCCGCCTAATAGCTTCAGTCCCAGCATGAAGCTGCTGCCGATAATCACCAGAACACAAAAGGGAATAAACACCATCATAAAATTTGCTATAAATAAGCGCTTTCGCACTGAAAAATCCTGTAGTCGCATTATAATACCCTCTTTCGGTATATTGTCCAATTGTTTTTCTTCAATATTAGTATACCCTTTAATTCTAACAAAAATATAAACAGGAAAAAATTATATGTTCGAAAATGTTAAATGGCAGTTTATATTTTGTTTAGATTTAGGCTTTATACTTCAAGTGTACCCGATAAGGGGATTAAAAAACGAGAGTCAAATTAAACGAGATTCAAAAGTAAAAGAGATTCAAAAGGAGGAACTCATTATGGATAACAAAATTATTACTACTGGAACAATGAAGAAGGCTGGAGCAGCATTGGTTGCATGTGTTGTGGCGTTAGGCGGTCTTGGATGGTACGGATATCAGCAGAAGATTACGGAATTCCATAATGTGGCCCAGGCCAATAGTAAAATTGTGGAAGTAAAATTAGCAGAAAATAATATTGAGGTAATTGATGAAGCACAGTTAAAGTCTAATGTAGCCCAGGCCATGGGTGTTAGCGAGTCTGATATCAGTTGGAAGGAAATATTCCTTTGCGAAGGCTTTGGCGGTCAGTTTATGGCAAGAGGCAATCATTTTATGTCACGGGGCGGTCATTACGATGGTCACAGGGGTCCAAATGGAAACGGTTATGGTCATGGACCACATCACAATGGATGGCAGAATGATAATGATAAGGATGATCACTATAATGATCACTGGGGTCCAGGTAATGGCGGCAGACATCATGGTAACTGGCAGGGAATGTCACCAACTCCTGAACAGATGAAGGAGTTTAAGGAAAAAGGGCAGGAACAGCCTCCAGTACAGCCTCCACAGCTTCCAGATCAGAAACAGGATAATAAGGATAACAAGGATAACAAGGATAACAAGGACATGAAGCCTGCCTTTCAATTCCATCCTGTCTATAATGTAATTTGCCAGGCCAACAATGTGAACTACATGGCTCATGTGGATGCAGTATCCGGCAAGGTGCTTCACTGCATTGCTATGGGAAACAGAATGTTCCCACAGAGATAAAAAACTCACAGAAAGTATCTCAAACACTTGTTTTTCTTCCCGTTTTTATTTAAAATAGAAGTAGTTTAAAAGCTATATTTTAAATATGTTCGGCTTCGGAGAAAAATACTAATGAGTGTTGATGTTAAGTATCAAAATTTCCTAAATGAAAAGCAGCTTGAGGTGGTCAATGAAATGGATAATAATATCCTATTGATCGCCTCTGCTGGCACGGGAAAAACAAATACACTGGCATATAGAATAGCCCATATAATAGAAGAAAAGAAGGCTGAAGGCAAGGAAATAGCCTGTCTCACCTTTACTAACAAGGCCTGCAGCGAGATGAAATCCCGGGTAATGGAGGTGGTGGGGGAAGCCGCCAATGATGTTACTATCAAGACCTTCCACGGGTTTTGCTATGAAATAATTCGTCAGGAGGCAAAGCATAGAGATATTGGTATTTCAGCAGACTCTATCATTTACGATGAGGATGACTGTCTTGAAATTATCAGAAATGTGCCGGAAATGGCGGATATGGCTTCTCAAACTGGCTGGGCCGGGGCTATACAAAAGATTATCGCCCTGGTGAAGGAATATCGGGGAGAGTATGACTATTTTAGCGATGAGGCCAGCCATGACTATCAGAGGGTTATTGATCGTCTGTTGGTAGAAAATGGCCAACGATTTTCAGATGCCAGCCGTGTAAATTGGAAATCATGCGCCGCCCTTATTATGGAATTCCAGAATAGGGGCGGTGTGCTTGTTTGTGCCTATGATAATGCCCTTAGGATGGCCCACGGCATGGATTTTTGCGATCTTATAAATATTGCCTATGAGCTTCTGAAAAATCCGGAGGTTCAGAAGGCCTGGAGTTCTTATTATAAATATTGGTGCATCGATGAGGTGCAGGATACCTCCCGCTTGGAGTACAGCGTGCTGGAATGCTTATTTGGGCATAATAATGTTATAATGTGCGGTGATTTTTTCCAGACAATATACGAGTGGCGTGGTTCTCAGCCGGATCTGATATTCGATAAGTTTTTTGGCGAGTATCAGCCCCGGCTTATTGTGTTTAATAAAAACTATCGCTCCACCAGAATACTGCTGGACAGCTCCTATGAGTATCTGAAAAAACGTTTTCCGGACAAGGTAACGAACTTTTTCCCGGATGATGCCCTAGCCATGAGTGATAATGAAGGGGAGAAGATTCGTCATGCCATCTTTAGGGATATATATATTGAAGCGGATTGGATTTATAATACCCTTCAGCGGCTAAGGCCCCAGGATTTGTCCAAGGTATGTATTTTGACCCGTTCCAATGTATATAACAAACGATTGTCCAATTGCTTCAGCAAAATCATGGAAACCAGACAGAAGAATCAGATGCTTCAAAAGGGTATATTTGATGATTTTCCTCTTGAGTTTATGCTGGTGGACGAGTTTCATTTCTTTCGCAGACAGGAAATAAAGGATGTGCTGGCTGTGTTCAATATGCTGGTTAATGAATGGGATGATACCAGCATTTGTAGGGTGGCCAAGGAATATGCCAAGGGCATAGGTGCCAGAACCATAGAGAAGCTGCAGTCTGATGAGGCTAAGGAATTGGGGATTCGTCCCAGCGATATGGTGCATCCTTCTACCATAAAATATGATGAGCCTTTTGAAATGCTTCGTCGGGAGCTGGAAAGGGGCAATGTTGTGGTATTTGATGTGGAATCCACCGGTCTTGATACTTCCCGAGATGAAATTATTCAGATTGCAGCAATCAGAATAGATAAAACAGGAGCTGTATTGGATAAACTGAATCTCTTTTTGAAGGCTGGCAAGTCTGTGGGCCAATCCGTAAATACCCATCATATTACGGATGAACAGCTGCAGCGGGAGGGCGTGGACCCGAAAAAGGGCCTTCAGGAGTTTTTGGATTTCGCTAAAGATAGTGTAATCGTGGGTCATAATGTTGGCTATGATTTGACAATCTTGGCCAGTCAGCTTCGCCGTCTGGGAATGGAATCCCTTAGCTGTATGGCTCACTATGATACATTGGATATTTTCCGGAGATTTTACCCTAATTTGAAAAATCATAAGCTGTCTACAGTAGGGGACTTCGTGCAGGTAACCCATGTTTCCACCCACGATGCCTTTGATGATATTTCCGCCACTGGTGAGTGCCTTATCTATGCTGTTAATAATAATATTGTCCATGGCATAGATGAACGGCGCCGTTTCTTTAGCAAGTATTCCAAGGTTTTTGTGCCTTTTGCGGATAAAATAAATGAGTATAAATTGGATATGTATTCTATGCGGCCTCAGGATTTAATGAACAAGGTTATCAGGGAAATGGGCATCTTGGAACGATATGCAAACGAGGATACCAGAAATAACATCACCAACAAGTCCAACAGCAAGGTGGAAAATCTCCGTCAGCTGTATCGGTTTATGCGGGAGCGGGACGATAAAGCCATGTCCTGCCTTGATGGAATAAAAAATCTGCTGAATCTTACATCCCTCTCCAATACGGAGTTTGATCTGATGCTGGCATCCCATCCTAAGATTCCTATTATTACGGTTCACCAGGCCAAGGGACTGGAATTTGACCAGGTGTTTTTTGCTGGGCTGCAAGAAGGCGTTTTTCCAAGCAAGTTCTCCATAGATGCGGATTATTTTGATGAGGAGGCACGACTGTTTTATGTGGGGATTACCAGGGCGAAAAAGGCACTGTATCTTACCTCGGCCTTGGAACGGACCAAGAATACCAACCCTTGCAGATTTATTTATTCTCTTCCTCAAAAAAATATTGAAAATTGTCAGTAAATAATATAGTAGTAAAAATTGTTTTTTCGTATTTATTGCAAAAAATACCACAAATCTGCAGATTTGTTTGATGATTTGCCTAGTATTTAAAGGGTTTGTATGCTATAATACGAAATAAGAGAAATTTCAACAGAGAGGGAGGTATAATAATATGCCATTAGTTGATACCAAAGAAATGTTTAAGAGAGCATACGAGGGTGGTTACGCCATTGGTGCTTTCAATGTAAACAATATGGAGATTGTCCAGGGTATTGTTTCCGCTGCTGAGGAAACCCAGTCTCCTGTTATTCTGCAGGCTTCCGCCGGTGCCAGAAAGTATGCTGGTGCTGAGTACCTGTTTGGTCTGGTTCAGTCCGCTTTGAAGGTCAGCTCAGTGCCTATCGCTCTGCATTTGGATCACGGTGCAGATTTCGAGACTTGTAAGTCCTGTATTGATGGCGGCTTTACATCAGTTATGATTGACGGTTCTGCCCATTCCTTTGAGGCAAATATTGCCATTACCAAGGAAGTTGTAGAGTATGCCCATGCCCACGGCGTAGTGGTAGAGGGTGAGCTTGGTCAGCTGGAAGGCATTGAGGATGATGTCAATGTGACAACAGGCAGCTATACTGATCCTGACGATGTAGAGGAGTTTGTATCCCGCACAGGTGTAGATTCCCTGGCCATTGCCATTGGTACCAGTCATGGCGCATTTAAATTCAGACCAGAGCAGTGCACCAGAAACGATCAGGGTGTACTGGTTCCACCAGAGCTGCGCTTTGATATTTTAGAGGAAATTTCCCAGCGTCTGCCTGGCTTCCCTATCGTACTCCATGGTGCATCCTCTGTTGTACCTAAGTATGTAGAGATTATTAATCACTTTGGTGGCAACCTTAAGGATGCTATTGGTATTCCTGAGGATCAGCTGCGCAAGGCTGCCCGCAGTGCAGTTTGTAAGATTAATATCGATTCCGATATGCGTCTGGCTTTGACTGCCGGTATCCGTGAGCATATGGCAAAGTATCCTGAGCATTTCGACCCTCGTCAGTATCTGAAGCCAGCTCGTCAGAATATTCAGGATATCGTGGCTCATAAGATCAGAAATGTTCTTGGTTCTGATGGCAAGGCAATTGATGTTTAATATTTAAATATTTTGATAAAAAATGAAGGACCAGTCCATGAGGCTGGTCCTTTCAGGCCGTAGACATACAGTCCTTCTAGTTATCCACTAATTAGGTAGGACTGTATTTTTTATGCGTATTTTTGTTGCCAGATAGGAATTATTCTTAATTTCCAGGACAAGTTTTGTAAT
>Ga0129306_1000392_pt1 | contig 70266 bp, 39 predicted proteins | sample P827metagenome_FD_94438 | JGI IMG/M metagenome (GOLD analysis project Ga0129306, IMG submission 94438) | Capybara group fecal microbial communities from Wisconsin, USA - P827 metagenome | ecosystem: Host-associated > Mammals > Digestive system > Large intestine > Fecal | place: USA: Wisconsin... | reverse complement strand
TCAGGTGTCGCCGTTTTGTAGTGATTAGAGCGGCCTTCGGCCGATTTATGCGACGCAGTCGCATCCCAAAATGCGTACCCTGGCACATATACAGTCGTTGAGTGGCGCGAAGCTGCGGAGCGGGAATGCGCCTGCGCCGAAGGCGTCGGGTTGGCCGAGGGCGAAGCCCGAGCCGCGAAGCGGCCGCAAGGGCACGCGCGAGAGCCAAAACGCTCGGAGTTTATATTTTTTAGAGGCATGCTGTTCTTTGAAGAACCGAAGAATTATTGACGCGGCTGGAAGCCGCGTCTCCATGTAACGCGGCAAATGTGCCGCGCGGAAAATCAAGGGGACTGTCCCCCATGTTTCGAAGCATAGTCCGCCGCGGTAGCGAAGGCGTTAGAATTATTGACGCGGCTGGAAGCCGCGTCTCCACGAGAGAGGACGCGGCGAAACGCCGCGTCGCTTGGGTCGGGACCTCTGGGTAGTGGCGTGTATTACGCCTTCGGCTGCTCGCCGACTTCGCTGCCCGTTCCGCGGATCTTGATGTGGAGCTCGCGGAGCTGCTGCTCGGTCACGTAGTTGGGCGCGCCCATGAGGAGGTCCTGGGCCTTCTGGTTCATCGGGAAGGCGATCACCTCGCGGATGTTGGGCGTGTCTGTGAGGAGCATGACCATGCGGTCAACGCCAGGGGCGATTCCACCGTGGGGCGGCGCGCCGAACTGGAACGCGCGGTGGAGCGCGCCGAACTTCTTCACGACGTCGTCCTTCGTGTAGCCCGCAATCTCGAACGCCTTGTACATCACCTCGACCTGGTGGTTGCGGATCGCGCCCGAGGAGAGCTCGATGCCGTTGCAGACGACGTCGTACTGGTACGCCTCGATCGTGAGCGGGTCCTTGGTGTTGAGGGCCTCGAGTCCGCCCTGCGGCATCGAGAAGGGGTTGTGCGAGAAGATGATCTTGCCGGTCTCGGGATCCTTCTCGAAGAACGGGAAGTCGACGATCCAGCAGAACTTGTAGCACTTCTTCTCGCGGATGTCGTTCGTCATGTGGTCCGCGATGTCAGTGCGGACAAGGCCCGACAGCCTGTGGCACTCGTCGACGGGCGCGGCCATGAAGAAGAGCGCGTCGCCAGGCTCCATGCCGGAGATCTTCTTCATCTCCTCGAGCTGGTCGGCGCTGAGGAACTTCGCGATCGGACCCTTAAGCTCGCCTTCCTTCGTCCAGGAGATGTAGCCGAGTCCCTTGCCTCCGTTCTCCTTGACGAACGCCTCGCGCTTGTCGAACCACGTGCGGGTCTCGACGCCGACGATTCCCTTGACAAGAAGGCCCTTGACGAGTCCGCCGTTCGCTACGCACGCCGCGAACGCCTTGAAGTCGGCCTTCGCGAAGAAGTCGGACATGTTGATCCACTTGAGCGGGTTGCGCAGGTCCGGCTTGTCGGAGCCGTAGACCATCATCGCATCGCGGTACTTGATGCGCGGCCAAGGCGCCGCGTTGCACTCCCACGTCGAGAACTTCTTGAACGTCGCGCTCACCACGTCTTCTACGACGGCGAAGATCTCGTCCTGCGTGACGTAGCTCATCTCGATGTCCATCTGGTAGAACTCGCCCGGGGAGCGGTCCGCGCGCGCGGCCTCGTCGCGGAAGCACGGCGCGATCTGGAAGTACTTGTCGAAGCCCGAGACCATGAGGAGCTGCTTGAACATCTGCGGCGCCTGCGGAAGGGCGTAGAACATGCCGCGGTGTATGCGGCTCGGCACGAGGTAGTCGCGCGCGCCCTCGGGCGAGGATGCCGTGAGGATCGGGGTCTGGAACTCGTTGAAGCCCTTGGCCCACATCTGCTCGCGCAGGAAGCGGATCACCTGCGACCTGAGGACTATGTTGTTGTGGAGCTTCTCGCGGCGGAGGTCGAGGAAGCGGTACTGGAGGCGCACGTCCTCAGACTCGTCGGCCTTCTCGTCCGGAATGTAGAGGGGCGTCACCTGCGAGGCGGACTCCATGACGAGCTCGTTCGCCTCGATTTCGATCTCGCCTGTCGGCAGGTCGGGGTTGATCGTGTCGGGAGTGCGGAGCTTCACCTCGCCCGTAACCGTGATGACGCTCTCGAGGTGCGCCTTCTCGACGAGGCCGAAGAAGCTGCGCGAGGGGTGGACGACGATCTGCGTGAGGCCGTAGTGGTCGCGGAGGTCCACGAAGAGGATGCCGCCATGGTCGCGAAGGCGGAACATCCAGCCGGAAAGTCTAACGGTCTTGCCCGCGTCGCTGGCGCGGAGCTCGTTGCAGGTATGGGTACGATACGGATGCATTATGTATTCTCCTAAAAATTGGCGAATATTATACCATATTTTGCGGTTGCTATGGGGCGAATGCATTTGGTAGAATATGCGCCCGTAATGTGTGCCAACCATAGCGAGATCGCCGCGATGCTGCAAGAGGAGGACCTTGAGGCCCTCATGAGGCGTGCCTACGAGGTCAAGACCGCGACCTGGGGACGCCGTGTCGCGCTGCGCGGGCTTGTCGAATTCTCCAATATCTGCGCAAAAAACTGCCTTTACTGCGGAATCCGCCGCGGGAACTCCAAGGTTTCGCGTTACAGGATGGACGAATCGGAAATCGTCGATGCCGTCGCATGGGCGGCCGACAACCGCTACGGAAGCGTCGTTCTGCAGTCCGGCGAACTGGAGACGGAGGAGAACGCGGCGTTCATCGAGCGCTTCCTCAAGGCGATACGCGCCCGTCTTGGTGACGGCCTCGGCATAACGCTTTCGGTTGGCGAGCAGAGCGAGGCGACCTACCGCCGCTGGCTCGACGCCGGCGCGAACCGCTACCTCCTGCGCATCGAGACCTCGAACCCCGAACTCTACGCGCGGCTGCATCCGGCTGACCACTCGTGGCGGCGTCGGCTCGAGTGCCTGCGCACGCTCTCTCGCGTCGGATACATCGTCGGTACGGGCGTGATGATAGGACTCCCCGGCCAGACGGTCGATGACCTCGCGCGGGACATTCGCTTCTTCATTGACGAAGGCGTTGACATGATCGGCATGGGTCCGTATCTTGTCCATCCCGACACGCCGCTCGCGGCAGATGCGCCGCGCGCGGAAAAGTCGCGGCTTCTGGAGCTTACCCTCAGGATGATCGCCGCGGCGCGGCTGATGATTCCGGACGCCAACATCGCGTCCACCACGGCCCTTCAGGCGATAGACCCCGAGGGTCGCGAGAAGGGCCTTCTTGCAGGCGCGAACGTCATAATGCCCAATGTCACGCCCGTAAAGTACAGGGGCGAATACATCCTCTATCCGGACAAACCGTGCACGGGCGAGAGCTCCGAGCTCTGCCGCGGATGCCTCGAGCGGCGGGTGAAGTCCGTTGGCGAGGAGATCGCCTGGGGCGAGAGGGGAGATCCGCTGCACTTCGCGAGGAGGACGGCATGAGGGTCGCTGTCGGACTTTCCGGAGGCGTCGACTCGAGCGTCGCCGCGCTGCTCCTAAAGGAGCGCGGATTCGACGTCGTCGGGCTCACGATGAAGCTTTGGCGCGGCACATTTGCCGGCGGAACGCGCGACGCGTGCTATGGCCCTGGCGAGGCGGAGGACATCGAGCGCGCCGAGGCGCTCGCCAAGTCGCTCGGAATCGAATACCGCGTCATCGACTGCGCGGAGGCGTACGAAAAGGCGATCGTCGCGATGTTCCGCGACATATCGCTTAAGGGCGAGACGCCGAATCCGTGTGTGTTCTGCAACGCAGCGATGAAGTTCGGCCTCCTCCCGCGCCTTGCGCGCGAGGCGGGCGTGGAGTTCGACAGGTTCGCGACGGGGCACTACGCGCGCATCGTGCGCGTCGGCGGTCGTTTCGCAGTCCGCCGCGCGGTGGACGAGAAGAAGGACCAGAGCTACTTCCTCTACAGGCTTTCGCAGGAGCAGCTCTCGCAGGTGGAGTTTCCGCTCGGTGGGATGACGAAGCGCGAGGTGCGCGCGATCGCCGCGGAGCATTCGCTCGCCGCGGCGGACAAGGCGGATTCGCAGGATTTCTATTCGGGTGACAAAAACGAGCTTATCGGCGAGAAGCCGCGCGAGGGAAACATCGTCGACATGTCGGGACGTGTCCTCGGCAGGCACTGCGGATACTGGAACTACACCGTCGGACAGCGCAAGGGGCTCGGCGCGTTTGGTCCGAAGCCGCTCTACGTCGTCCGTCTCGACGCCTGCCGCAACGAGGTAGTCCTCGGCACTCGCGAGGAGGCGCATTCGGCGGAGTTCCGCGTCGGGAACATGAACTGGATGGCGCTGGAGCCGACAGGCGAGAGGATTTCCGCGTGCGTGAAGATCCGCTCCACCGGCGCGCCACTCGGTCCGGTGGAGTTCGAGGACGGACTCTGCCGCGCGCCTGGCGAGGGCCTTTTCGGCGTCGCGCCTGGCCAGTCCGCCGTCTTCTACGACGCCGACGGCACGATCCTCTGCGGCGGAGTCATACGACGCGCCGACGTCGGCGCAACTGCATGAACGATCCTAGGGTTTTTGCCCGACGGGCGGTGCGCTCAACCGTTGAGCGCGAGTAGGCATCTGTCAAGTACAATAGGAATGCTGTTTTTTTGTGAAAAAGCACTACCCTTTTTGGGGTGGTTTTGGTACAATAGACTTGCCAAAATTGAGATATTATGCAAACGAGGACAATATTCGTGGCAAGTGCCACAATCCAAACGGAGTGCAAACGATGAAAAGACACAACCCGACATCAGTCGTGTTTGCTGCTGTTTTCGCGGCCTTGACGGCACGAGCGACGCGACGGCGACGATCCGCCGCCATTCGACGCTCCGCGCCGGGGCGGACTTCAAGTCGACGCGCCTCGTCGGACGCAGCGCCTGGAACGACCGCTGGCTCGTAGTCATCCCCGCGTCGGCCATCGACGCCGACCGCGAAAAGGCGATGAAGCTTATCGAGGCGGGTGTCAAAGACATCAGGCTCGGCGTCAAGGCCTACTCGCGCCAGGGGAACTGATGCCGGTTGAAAGGTTGAAAAGTTGGAAGGTGAAAAGACGATATGGAATTCAGCGAATTGATCCAGAAGTTTGCCGAAAGATTCGGCTTGGAGACCCCGGAAATCGTGGACGATGCGGTGGCGTTCGACGCCGACGGCATGCCGTTCTTCCTGATGCGGGTCGCGAACGAGGGCGAGAGCGAGTATCTTGTCATAGCCGCCGATCTCGGCGAACCGCCGCCGGAGCGGCTCGAAAAGCTCTACCAGGCGCTCCTCGACGCCGGACACAACTTCGCCGGGGCTGGCGGGGGCGTTCTCGCGCGAAATCCCGGCGACGGGCACATCTGGCTCCAGTCGCGCGAGCCGTTTGCGTCGATGGACGTCGAAACCGCGGTTTCCAGGGTAAAGGCGCTCGGCGACGCGGCGGTAAAATGGCGCGACATAATAAGGGAATACCGCGAAGGGGCGTCCATACCCGAACCAGAGACGGCGACGACGTATGAAGCGCCTGTCGGCGGAGTCAATATCGGCCTTATGATGGTGTAACCTTGTGTCATATTGTGTGTATAGAAGTTGGGAGATGTTAAAAACAACATGAACAACTTTGAAAAACAACTTTTGTGGTCGCGGGCCAACTTGCCCGCGAAAAGTTGTCCTATGTTGTTTAAGTTGTTTTCTTACAACGACCGGGTGTATCCACAATGCAACACAACAACATGAAAGGGGGAAAATGAGTCTCTCGATTTCTGACTTCCAGAAGATATCCAACGGCAGCTACAATGCCGGGGACATAACCCTCACGCGCGGCGGCAAGCTCGACAAGGTGAACAACCACGTCGGTCTCCTGAAGGGCTGGAACAACAAGACGATTAGCGTCGACACAATCCTTCAGGTGAAGAACGCCTTCGTCCAGGCGCTGAAGAATGCCGGGGTTGACGCGGACTCCATCGCCGCCGTCCGCGAAGAGCTGGGCCTTCCGAAGGACGGCAGCACAAAGGGGCTCGACCTGACGACGCTGAAGCCGCTCTCCCGCGCCCAGACGCGCGAGATCCTTGACCGTTTCAAGGGGACCATCAACCAGAATGCCGGGCACACCGTGATCTCGAACAGGTGGGAGGCGCTCAAGGCCTCGAACGACGCGGGCTACAAGACCCACCTCGCCGTCGCCGCCGCAGTCAACCGGGAGACCGCCGATACGCTCATCGCCCCGCAGAAGGAGCTCGGTGCGAACATCTTGAAAAACGGCGCCGGTTCAATACCATCGAATATCCGGGAGTCCAGCGCATACGTCAATCTTTCCGAGAAGGCCAGGAACAAGTTCGATGCGATGTTCGTCACCATGCTCTTCCACGGCGGATCCGACGTGGACAGCATCGCGGCGAAGGCGATGCAGAAGACCCTCATATCCGAGTACGGAGAGGGTATCGAGGACGAGGCCGAGCGCGACCGCTTCAAGGGCTTCGTCCTTGGCTGCCCGGCGACGAAGGACCTCGCGCAAATCGAGCAGGACGTCAAGGACGCGAAGCAGGCCGCCGCCGACGGCGTGGTGCCCGAGTCTGCCGCCAAGTTCACCTCCCGCGACGCAGTGCCGCTCGAGCTCCAGAAGATGAGCGTCCTGGAGAACGCCAGGAATCTCGCCATTTCCAAGGGCGTGGAGGTCGACGACGACAATGCCGCCGCGATGATGGACCAGATGTCGAAATGGGAGGACATAAAGCCCGGCCAGATGAAGATATTCGAGTCGTGGGCCAAAGAAGACATCAGCAACTACATCAACAAAAGCATTGGCGGCGACGAGCTGGGCGGACACAAGAAGCCTCTCGAGTTCGACGATGACGGACTATGCGCGCAGTTCAGGAAGGACAGCTACCGTTCGCAGATTACGATCGGCAGGTCCGTGGAAGGCAATCCCGGCGAAAACGGGAAGGTGGAAGACGACGCGAAAGTGTACGAGCCGAGTTCGCGTGAAGACACTAAGTGCCTCGACCATATCCGCAAGATTCTGCCAGACAAGGCCGACCGCAGTTTCATCTCCGCGCTGATGAACCAGTCCACGCTGTCCACGATCGCAATACTCAACACGAACAGCGTCATCGATCCAGACGACAAATCGGAAAATCCGCCGACCTTGCGCGGCCTGGATCCCGAAGGCGCGCGCGTCCCGAACTGCGATCCGAACAGCGAGACGGAGTTGCTGGCCATCTTCCAGCCCAGATCGAACGACGGCTGCCGGTACGAGCTCAGGGTCGACGACAAGAACAACACGGCCAAGCTCACCATCACGGCGAACTACGAACTGAGGGCGACCCAGAATCTGTTCGACCCCCCGCCGTTGGACAAGATCGGAAATCTCGTCTCCTCCTACGAAATCCAGATAACCGGTCTCTGCAGCGGCAACCCGCAGATCGCGTCGGTTGGATTCCGGCAGGAGCTCGAGGCGGCGAACATGCAGTGATGAAACCGCGCGCCATGGGCTTGCCCGCCTCCGGCTTCATCAGCGTCTAGCGGCCCCGCGGCGTTTACTCTTTCAACCTTTCAACTTTTCAATGAGTCACACAAAGTTATGGCAATCAATCTCGCGAACCTCAACATCTCGCTCGACCAGTTCCAGAAGATGGCGACGGGCGACTACAACGCCGGCGAAGTGGCGCTCAAGAGCGAGTCCAAGCTCACCAAGATCAACAACCACGTCCACCGCCTGAGCGCGAACACGAAGTCGATTTCCCATGAGGAAGTCCTGGCGATCAAGAACGCCTTCATGAAGGCGCTTTCCGCGAACGGCGTGGACATGACCGAAATCAACGAGATCCGCAAGGAGCTGGGGCTGGCGCCCGACGAGACGGCACCGAAGGCGCTGGCCGGGCGTTCGCTCAAGCCGCTGTCGCGCCAGCAGATCCGCGACATCATCGACCGCAACGCGGGTGCCATCAACGCCTCGCGCGCCGAGCGCGGGCAGAAGGCGTTCAAGACGTCGGCGCAGCTCTACGGGACCAACCAGACAACGCTGCACAACCTCGAGCAATACCGCCGCGCGGCGAGCGACTCCGTCCGCCGCACCATGACGGAGTCGGAGGAAATCGCGAATTTCCAGAAAATCATCGAGGGCGATGCGTCGGAGGTCGCCGACGAGGACCGCCGCGAGATGCTGAAAACGATTCTCGCGCAGCGCGACGCGATCGTCGCGAAGGCGGAGGGCAACCCCAAGGCCAAGGGGGATTGCGTCCTGGAATACACGACCGAAAACGGGCAGAAGATCCTGTTCGCGAGCTCCAAGAGCGAGCGCGAGACCATCCGGATGCTCGACGAGGCGTATCTCCTCCTGGACGGCGGCACGGACGTCCGGAAGCGCAACGACGCGATTGCGCTCTGCCTGACCAACACGTTCGGGAAACCGATTCCGTTCGAGATCAAAGAGATGGCCGATTCCGTCCGGGCGGAGGCGACGGCGGTTTTCGGCGAGGGGGCGGTGGCGCAGGCGGACAAGCCCGTCTCCCGTCTGGTGAAAGGCTCCACTTTGTGCGAGGATGTGGATAAGCTGACGGCGGAAGGAAAGGCCGTGACGGCCGACAACTTCCGCGAAGCCTACCGCGCGAACTGCTTCACGCAAAGCGCGGCGAACCTGGTCGAGAGGACCGTCAAAGGATTGCTGCGCGAAATGGGCCGGAAGACCTCCGACTGCGCGAGCATCAGGGCAGACTTGGAAAAGATCATGCCGGAGACGTTTAGCGCCCTCGCGGAGGCGAAGACGGCGGACGAGGCCAAGGCGATCCTCGACGGCGCGATGGGCACGATCCGCGAGACGACCGCAAAGGCGGCGGCGGCGTTCGATGCCTACGAAAAGCTCGAAGACTTCATGAACGAGGCGTTCGCCAAGGAAATCGGGGTGAAGTGGAATCCGGCGAACGGAAAACTCGCTTCTTTCGGGTACCTGGCAAACAGGCAGGGCGATGCGCTCAAAACCGACATCCTCACTGGAAAGGTCAAGGCCAACACGCCCGAGGAAATCACGGCGGAGTTCAAGAAGCTGGCGCAGAAGACGGCGCATGCGCACGCGGAATTCCTGCGCGGCGCCGACGCCCTCGGGCTCTCCGGTGATGCCGCGGACCGCGTCAAGCAACATTTGCTGGGCATCAACAGCTTCAAGCGCCTCGATCTGGCCAAGGCCAAGGCGCTTGCCGGGGAAATCGACGTCAAGCCGCTGGCGGACGCCATCGCCGCCAAGGCGCCGATGGCGAAGATCTTCGAGGAAATCGGCAAATTGCACGCAAGCGCGGAGTCGAAGATCGCGGCACTCTTCGAAGGCGCCGACGAAATCGGCGCGGACGAGGTGAACAAGGGCGTGCCGCTGCTGCTTTTCATGGCGATGGACAAGGCTCCGAATCTCGCGGTGAAACTGGAGAGGTTCCTGGCGGGCGGCGACGTCCAGAAGGCAATCGACGCGGGCGAAGGGGAACTCCCGGTCGGCGTGGCACCGGTGAACGCGTACATGGGCCGGACGCCCCTCACCCCCGCCCAGCTCGCCGCCACCCTCGGCAAGCCGGACATGCAGCCGCTCTTCGCGCAGGCGCTCATGAAGGCGGCGGACGAAGCCGGCCTCGCGCAGCTGCCGCCGGAGAAGAAGCTCGACGCCTTCGGCGCCGGCACGGCCGCCGGACGCGTCCTGCGGGAGGCCCTCGCCGCGATGCCGCCGGACATGCCGCCCACGCCGAATTTCCTCTACGGCATCGCGCGCGGCGCGGCCAGGGGAATAGACGCCGCAGGGCTTCGGTCCATCAACGAGGCGGCGAAGCGCTTCGCGCAGGATGCGGCCATGCAGGGGAAGGTCCTCGCGGCCGGCTACCACAAGAGCGAGCTCCCGATGCTCGCGGAAGCCTTCGAGTTCATCAAGTCCGCGACCGGCTGCAGCGACGCGGACGCGCTCAAGAAGACGCTGGACCCGGCAAGCTCCGAGCGCCGCCTTTTCCAATACGGCGGGCGCTTCACCGCTTCAGCGGACAATTTCAAGGCGGGCCTGAAACTCATGGATTCCTTCAAGACGTGGTTCGAGAACACCGCCGCCAACGTCAAGTCCAAGAATTGCAACACGCTCACCGAAAAGAACGCCGGCGGCACGTTCCTCACGAAAGAGGGTCTCATGGGCTTCGAGAAGTTCGTCTTCGAGGACATCGCTCTCGACCCGACGTTCAACCTCGCCGCGCCGGACCCGGAGAAGGCGTTCGGCATCGAAAACAACAAGGCGATGAACTTCTTCGCGCGCGGCAACGGCTCCGGCTGCACGGGCACCGTCGCGCAGCTCTCCCCCGAAAAGCGCCAGGTCGTCTATGCCGTGTTCGCCGCGCTCGAACCGCCCTCCCCCCAGCCGAAAGGCGCCACGAACGTCGCCGCCAACTCCGACACGCTCTCGAGAATCCTGCGGCATTTCGACGAAATCGTGGAGCTCAAGAACTCCGGCAAGCTCGACCGCACGCACATCAACGCCGTGCTCGTGCCGGACCTCGACATTCCGCCGGACGCCTCCCCGCGCGCCGTCAACGACGCCTTCATGACCAAACTCTACAAGAAATACGGCACGAACCAGGGCAAGCTCATGGAGGTCTCGAACTACATCGAGCAGAGCGGCTGCACCCTCGAGGAGGCGCTGGCCGCCGCCGAGGGCAAAGGCCCCAAACCCGCGACGCTGGCCGACTACTCGCCCACCACGATGAAGATCGAGGAAATCGACGGCACGACCAAGGGCGGACGCAGCCTCATGCTGGGCGACTTCGTGCGCCCGGACAACCCGAAATATCTCGACGGGACGCGCATCCTCAGCGCGGAACAGAAGCACTTCACCGTCCATATCGGCCAGGAGACGTTCACCGCCGACGGGAAAAACGGCGGCGCGGGCAACGCCGTCATCGCCGCCAGGATCGAGACCCTCTGCGGCAAGGTCCACGTGAGCCAGGCGTCCAGCGTGATGCGCGCGCTTTCGCAGGCCGCGCACCAGCCGCTCCTGCCGCTGCTGCCGCAGCACGGCATCCGGGGCGGCATCGGCACCGAGCACATCCCGCTCACCTACACCCTCTCGCGCAACGACGACACCGGCGCCATCACGATCCGCTACTCCGAGCCCGAGGGGATGCCCGTCAAGTTCCACTGGGAGACCACGGTCGCCCTCGACGGCTCTTCCACATCGACCCCAATCCAATTCACCGAAACCCTCGAGGAGTCCGGCAACAAGGCGCTCGCCAAGACGGCCGGCGGCACCAGTCCCGCCGCCAAGACGATGCAGAACTTCATCCTCGACGCATCGGGAGCCCAGGAAAACGCCCCCGTCATGGAGAAACTCGGCCGCTTCAACGCCAAACTGCAGGAAGAGACCCGCAAGGGCCTCGTCAACACCTTCGCGTTCCTCGTCAACAAGCACCTCGTCAAGAAAGACGGAGGCGGCAACCGCACCGAGGACTTCGACTGCGTGCACTACCAGTTCAACCGCGACGTGGTGGCCGGCGGAATGACCGTCAACCTGCCGGGAGGCGGCAAGGTCTCGACCACGAACTACGAAACCGCGCGCGACCAGCTCGTCCAATTCATCACCGGCGACGACAAGGCGACCTACAAGGCCGCCTCGGCCAACGTGAAGAAGCAGACGGGCCTTCTGATGTCGATCGTCACGCAATACGCTCCGAGCATGGTCAAGAACGCGTTCGTCTCCACCCTGTCCAATGGCGGACACGAAATGTCGCTCGCGGGCGGACGCAAGGAAGCCCCAAACCCTTTCCAAAAACCCCTGACCTGGACGCTCGGCAAGGCGGAGGACGGCTCGATCAAGGCTTCGGTGACCATCACCGAAGGCATCGGCTTCCTCTTCACCGCCCAGGGCGAAACGAAAGTGGACGACACCACCAGCTACGAGGAAACCACCTTCGACATCACCATCCCCGCCGGCAACCTCTCCAGCCTCGCCGACCAGGACTGGTCCACGTTCGACGAGGGGGCGTTCAACGCCGCCGGCGACAACACCGACGCGCAGCTGGCGGCCATCCCGGAGCAATTCCGCCTCGAAGCGACCGTCCACGCCTCCTACAACCTCCACTTCGACGCCCCGGCCGCCTAGCCAACCCTTCAACCTTTCAACAGGAGACATCCATGCCACTCGGAATCAACGGATACAACGACACATTCAAGGCCTTCACCGACTTCGCGACGCAGGCGAAGGGGGGCTCGACCATCGCGCAGATCGGCGGCGAGAAGAACACCGTCGCCGGCACCGGCCCGCTCGCGGGCCGGACGATCGTCGCGAAGACCGGATTCGACTTCTTCGGCAACGTCGGCCGCCGCCAGGCATCGCGCGACGTGAACAACGCCGTGCGCGAACTCTTCAAGCAGGCGATCGCGGACATGTTCGGCGGCCCCGACAAGATCCCGGAGAGCGTCCGCGACGCGATGAAGCTCTCCGACTTCGGCAAGGGCAGGCCGCTCTCCGCGCGGCGCATCCTCGCCGTCAAGACCGCGGTGGACCAGGTGGCCGCCAAGACAAGCAACTGCATCGCGGAGAGCAAGGCCCATTTCGAATACACCAAGGAAGGCAAGGCGGAGGGCGACAAGAGGATCGATACGGCCTTCGCCTCCTGCAACGGCAACGCCGACGCCATGGACATCGTGAAGGCCAACATCCAAAAGCTCACGGTCAACACGCAGTCGAGCCTCCGCTCGGAGGCGGACGTGCAGAAAAAGGTGGGCCGGCTGCTCGACAACTTGAACGAACTCAAAGAGGTTTCGAAGAACAATCCCGCGATATACGCGGCCGGCAAGAAAATGCTGGAGGAATCGGGTGTCTCCCTTCCCAAGGGAATGATCGCGAAGCTTGTCCAAACCGCCAACGACGCCCCTCTCAAAGCGTTTGGGAAGCTCTCCGGCGGCTCGTCCGTCATGGACATCCACAAGGCCGTCATGCAGATGCACAAGACCATCAAGACGGCGATGATTTCCTCCGGAGCGGAGAAGCTGGACGGCGCCGACGAGAAAATGGGCGCACGCGACTTTGTCGCGGCGGCTCTTCTGTCGCGCTGCGGCAAGGGGGGCCTCGCGAACATCCGCAAGGCCCTGGATTCGCAAAACGCCTCCGCCTTGAATGAATACTATTCCTTCTCCGACGCCGGCCGAAACGGTTTGGTCGAGAATCCTTCGGACGACCTCAAGGAAGGAATCAAGGTCGTTGGCCGAATCGGTCTCACCTACTTGGAAAAGCTCGACAATGCCGTCAACGACAACCTGCGGGAGCTGAACCCCGGCGCGCACGAGGAATCCAGGGTGAAGACGTTCGAAGGGGAATTCGACATCGACGACTTCGGCGGCGACGAACTCGTCGACGACACCGTTTCCATTGCAAAGGACATCAACGCCGAACTCGTCCAAAACTTCGTCGACGCGACCGTGCAGGGAAGCGGAAAGGGTTCGGAAGCCATCAAGAACGTCATCCGGACCAAGCTCGACGGTTCCAACGACCCCGGTGAAAAGCTCGGCAAGAGACTGAGCGCCAACGCCAACGCCATGATGAACTGGAGCATCGGCGGCGAAATGAAGAAGCTCGCCGCCGATGGCGGAGAATCAAGCCAGTTCAAGAAGGACATCGTCCGCAACTACAACGTCACCATGAGCGACGGCGAGAAGACCTTCAAGCTCTCGAACGACTTCGAAAAGGCGCGCGACGAGCTCGCGCAGTTCGTGACGGGCGACCCCAAGGCGACCTACAAAGGCCTCGCCGAGGCCGCGAACAAGGTCGCGGAGACGGCTGCGGACAAGGCCGCCGTGCAGAAGGCCGCCTCGGACAGGAACAAGGTCCACCTGCTGATGGCCCTGATCTCCCAGGAGACGGAGAAGGCCGGCGAAAACGGAGCGGAGCATGCCATGGATCCGCGGGAAGCCGAAGGGGCGTTTACCATTACCGGCTTCAGCAAGCATGACAGATTGCATGGGATTGGAGCGGATGCCTCCAGAACCTTCGTGGTCGCAAAGCGGGCCGACGGGGGAATCGATCTGAATTACACCATGGACAAGCCGCTCAAGGAAGTCGACGACGGCACAACGGACGGAGACGGATACAAGGTGGGCGACGGCAGCAAGTTCGTTTGCAAACTGGACTACACCCTGAAGGGTGCCGAATTCAACCGTCTCGCGCAACTGGACTTCGGCAAATTCGACGACAGCGAGGGAAAGAAAATCTACGACAAGAAGATCGACATGCCCGACGGCACCCGGCAGTTCCGGGAGCACAAGCTGGAGAAGGTCGTGGACTCCTTCCCGGAGGAGTTCAAGGTCAAGGCCGATTGCAGGATGGACTTCACGCTGACGCTCAATCAGACCGTCGAAGAGGAGATCGCCGCGCAGCGCGACGCCGGCCCCATCGTCGCCTAGCGGCAGCGCATCGCGGCGGACTTCGGGCAGCCTCGCGTGCCGGTCGCGGTGAAGCGCGCTATCACGGGGGCGGAGAAGGCGATGGCGAGATCGCCCTTATCGGCGGGCTTCCGTTCAAGGACCTGGAGGTGAAGGAGTTCTGCAAGAGCCTGGACGAGTTCGTCAGCAAGGCCGAGGAATGGCGCGAGACGGTGGAGAACTTCCGCCCCGCCGCGGAAGAAGCCGCCGTTCGCGACGAGGAAGCGGCACAGTTCTCCAGGTTCGGCGGAAACGGACCAGGATTTATGAGCGTATAAGTAATCTCGCTCATAAAAGTGACTGACAGGGCGAAAAGTTTGCTCATAAAAACAGACTTTCGTTGCTCGCCGGCATCCTTTTATAGTATAATAGGCGAGAAAGAATAAATACCATGAGCTTTGAAGATATCGTAGCTGTTCTCGGGCAGGCCTTCGGCATGGAGCTGAAGGTCGTGCAGGACACCACCGTGTTCGAAGTCGTGAGCGACGACGGGAGCACAAAGGTGCAGATTCTACTTCAGGATTCGGGCGAACGCAACCTCGTGCTGATGTCCGCCGATCTCGGCGAAGTGCCGCCGGAAGGACGTGAAAGGCTTTTCCAGACTATGCTCGAGGCAAACAACATGTTTTCCGGAACGGTTGGCTCGACGCTTGCGCTCGACGCCGCCTCCGGAAACGCCAGGCTCCAGCGGTACATGCCGGGCGACGATCTCGCAAACAATGTCATGGGAACCCTCGAGCCGTTCATCGAGACGGCGCTCCTCTGGAGCCGCATGATCGCGGACTACCGTCCCTCCGTTGATGCACCCATGGAATTCACGGAGTCGCCTGGAGGGGACGGCCCTGGCTTAATGAGTGTTTAAGGTTGAAGGTTGAAAGTTGAAGGTTGAAAAGATGAAAGGTGAAAAGTCGATACCCCGCCGTATGCAGCGCGTCGCGCGTCGCGCGTTCATTTTGCCTGTCGTGTCCATTTCCCTTTTCGCCGCTTCGGCGTTCGCGGAGGGCGGTTATACCAACCACGCGGGCAACGTTGTCGCGGGGTGGCCCGTCAAGCTCACCCAGAAGGAGGTCACCCTGGTCGAGGGAGTTGCCACGAACGGCTGCCAACTAACGACCAACGACTGCCGACTAACGACTACCTATCCCCTCTCCATCTTTCCGGAGTCCGAGCAGCGGCGCATCGCGGCGGACTTCGGGCAGCCGCGCGTGCCGGTTGCGGTGAAGCGCGCTATCACGGGCGCGGAGAAGGCGATGGCGCGTTCGCGCAAGCGCGCGGAGAAGGGCCTCTGCACAAAGGAGGAGAGCGACGACTTCTGCGCGAAGTCCGCGGCCGCGCTCAAGAGCTACTTAGACAAGCAGGTCCAGGATGGCGTAATCACCCCGGCGGAACGAAAGGCGCTAAAATGACCGCTCCAACCCGGCAAGGCCCCAGATTTTTAGCACAGCGACAGGGAAGTTTGCTATACTATTGAGCAGATGGAGAATCTGCGATGACTTTATATCATGGAAGTAATGTAGGAGTGCTGACGCCTGAACTGCTGCCCAGCGTTCGGGCGCTTGATTTCGGTCGCGGTTTCTACCTCACTTCTGATTTTGATCAGGCGGCGCGTTGGGCCAGAACTGCTGTCCTCAGGCGTGGCGAAGGTTCGGCAGTTGTATCCGTTTATGAGTTTGACGAGGTTGCTGCGTCCTCGCTGAAGATTCTGCGGTTCGATTCCCCGGATTCAGGATGGCTGAAATATGTGACGCGCAACAGGACGCAGCCGTCGGATGATCAAGATTTTGACATAGTTGTCGGGCCAGTTGCAAACGACAACACGATGCCGGTTCTGAATCTTTATTTCAAGGGTGCTTATTCAGAAGAGGAAGCTTTGCGACGACTTCTTCCTCAGCGCCTGAAAGATCAGTTTGCGATGAAGTCCGAAGCTGCGCTGTCATGTTTGAAGTTTCTGGAAGGGAGGGCTTTATGAACAGCGTTCCGGCGGATGTTCTCGACTACTATGACGCGGAAGTCGTGCGTCGCATAATCGAAAAGTACGGTTATGGCGAACGCGATGCTTTTGAGCAGTTTATTGGATCGCAGACATACCGCATGCTTGCAAATCCGGCAATGGAGATGTGGCAGTTCGGTCCGGAGGGACTGTTCAACATCTGGGAAAGCGAGAAAGTCACAGGCTCGCCGAAGAACTCGGCATATCTGAGGATGACATGAGATGAGCAGGGAATTCGGATTTTTCATCTATCTCCTTGAGCGGTACGCGGAGCATCTTGGCGTAACTGCCGATGTCGCATACAGACGCCTTGCCGAGAAGGGGCTAGTCGACTATGTGATCGGCATGTATGAACTGTATCATGTGGAGGCGATCGAAAACGCCTTTGCCGACCTGGACAGGAGACTGACGGCATAATGCCGGATTTACTATTTCCTGAACTTAAATCGTCCACGAAACATGCAGGCAACATGAGCCTACTGTTTTCCTGCGGGCAGAATCTGAAATCGAGTTCAAACCATGACCGCCACCACTTTGGCCGCGAAGGGCAGTGTATTCTCGGCGGACGCTACTACGACGCCTTCAAGTCTCTGTGACCGTCCAGATGAAATTGCCAGTCAAACCTGACAAACCCCATTTTTTTAGCACAGCGACAGGGAAGTTTGCTATACTATTGAGCAGATGGAGAATCTTGCGTGACAGTATACCACGGTAGCAATGTTGAGGTCAGAGAACCTAGAATCATAAAGCCGAATCGGACACTCGACTTCGGCAATGGGTTCTACACGACTACCAACCATTCCCCCGAGGAGGCGTACTGATGAGCAGAGAGGGGAAATTCCTGATACACTGCATCGAGTGCTACCGGCGCGCCAAGAATCTTAGCGGCGCTGCTGTCGCGGAGCTCTTCTCCAAGTATGGCCTGTTTGACTACATAATGCGCTATTTCGAATCGCTGCACGTCAACGGAGACAGATACCTCGTCGAAGACTTTGACGAGTACATCGCCAACCATGCCGTGTAAACGATATGAACTTCAATCGTCAACATCACTAAAAAGGAGGTCTGCCGAAGTAAAGACGATATAGGCGGGCGACGGCCCGTCAAAACCGATTTTGCATAACTGCAAACGCGACGTTCTGCTGAAAACCGTGGAAAGTTATCAGAGAAGGAACGACGAGTTGGCAGGAATGCGACCCTTTCGGGGGCGCATTCTTCTGCCGTCTTGTATTCTTTCTCGGGTCATTCCACGGTACCTCAGCAGAGTATGAGACGAGACAGGGGATGCGTCCCCGATTCTTTCTCTCCGTTGCGCTGGTAGGGCGGGCGCGCCGCGCACGCCGCATACAACGGTAGGGCGCGATCACCGAGCGCGCCGAGTCGGCGGGCCAAAAGGAGAGAAAGGAACCAAAGATGCTAAAAGACACCCTGAAGAGGAACGAGGCGGCCGCCGCGAATGCGGACGCGCTGAAGGTGTTGCGCGATAATTTCGCGAGCTGTTTCACGAAGGATGGCGCGTTTGACCTCAAGACTTTTGCGGCACGTATCCGCGACAAGGTGTCCATAACTGAAGAAGGTTATCAGCTCGACTTCCTCGGCAAGAACTACGCACGGCTTCTCGCGAACGAGGAGACTGAAACGGTGATCGTGCCGGACGAGGCGCACAACGCGAAACCGGAGAACGCGAAGAGCCAGAACGTCTATATCTCTGGCGACAATCTTGACGCGCTGAAGCATCTCCTCAAATCCTACGAGCATGAAGTCAAGTGCATCTACATCGATCCGCCGTACAACACGGGATCGGACGGCTTCGTCTACAATGACAACTTCAAGTTCAAGCCCGAAGAACTCGCCCGCAAACTTTCCATCACCGAAGAGGCGGCGAAGAAGTTGCTCGACTTTGTCGGGCGTGGCTCTGCCTCCCATTCCGCATGGCTCATGTTCATGTATCCACGACTCCAGCTCGCGAAATCACTCCTCCGAGACGACGGTGTCATTTTCATATCCATCGACGACAATGAGCAGGCCAATTTGAAGCTACTGTGCGATGATGTGTTTGGGGAACAGAATCTGGTAGCACAGATTACAACGCTCTGCAATCCCAAAGGGCGTTCACAAGATATGTACATCGCCAATTGTCACGAATACCTTTTGGCCTATTCACGTAAAGTTCTTGCCAAGGGGGCAATGTCGATTAATAAGACGGGAAGCCAGATATTGGCGGATTATCCCTTGGAAGATGTTCAAGGATTGTACAGGGAGCTGGAGCTTCGAAATACGCATAGGGAGTTTGGGAAGCACAATCGGCCAAATATGTTCTATCCGCTATATGTCAATGAATCGGGTGATGTTTCATTGGAACAATCGGACGAATACAGTGCCGAGGTGTTACCGATGTGGGAAGACGGGTTCGAGGGTTGTTGGACGTGGGACAAGAAAAAGGCCGCGAAAGAGCTAGAATTATTGATAGCCCATAAAAGTGACGAAAAGTGGACGATGTACCGAAAGTCATATGCAATTCAAGACGGGGAGGTCGCACAAAGTCAGCTGAAGTCGATTTGGTTATCAAAAAAGATTGCGACTGAACGTGGTCAGGAGGTTGTGAACGAATTGTTTGGGACGGATGAAAAGATATTTCAAGGCCCAAAATCTCCTTGGTTGATCGGCAATATTCTTGATATGGCACATGTCGGTGAGAATGACATAATTGTTGATTTCTTCTCTGGCTCGGGAACGACAGCGCATGCAGTTTTTATGAAAAACGCCTATTCTAAAGCCGCAAAGAAACGGAAGTTTATTCTCATACAATGGGAAGAATTGATTCCAGATGACAAGCCGGCATACAAAATGGGATTCAGGAAGATAGATGAGATTGGCCGTGCGCGTATTCAGAAGGCCGCAGAGAAAATTGCGAAGGAAAATCCGCGGCTTGCGCAAACGATGGACCTCGGCTTCAAGCACTTCACGCTCGCGAAGCCGAGCGGTGAAGTGCTCGAGAAAATCGAGTCGTTCGATCCGAAGGCGAGCATGCTGGCGACGCAGGACATGCTGAAGGAGTTTGGCGTGGGGACGGTGCTGGCGACGTGGCTGAACCACGACGGCTACGGGCTTACGCGGGAGGCGGAGAAGGTCGATCTCGCCGGGTATGAGGCGTACCTGTGCGGACACCACCTCTACCTCGTCAACGCCAACTTCGGCGCGAAGAACGTCAAGGCGCTTCTGGAGAAGTACGAGACGGACAAGGCGTTCACGCCGGACAAGATCGTCCTCTTCGGCTACAGCTTCGGGTGGAAGGAGCTGGAGGAACTCGACACGAACCTCAAGAAGCTCAAGACGACGCGTAATATCACCGCCGACCTCGACATTCGGTACTGAAACCATGGAACTGATCCTTGAAAAATCGTTGGTTCACCAGCAGGACGCCGTGGACGCGGTGGCGGACGTCTTCACGGGCGTCCGCATCGACCCTCCCGCCACGTACTACGAGAATCCCATCCTCGACGTAGCCGACAAGAGGCTCATCGCTAATGTCGCCGACGTACAGACTCGGCGCGGCGTTCCGGCGGAGATGCGCGGCGCGACGACCGTTCCGCACGTCTATCTGCCCTTGGACGTCAAGATGGAGACGGGCACGGGCAAGACGTATGTCTATACGAAGACGATCTTCGAGCTGCACCGGCGGTTCGGGTTCAACAAGTTCATCGTCGCCGTGCCGTCGCTCGCGATCAAGGCGGGCACGGGCCAGTTCATGACCGACGGAGCGGCGCGGAAGCACTTTGCGGACGTGTGCGGGTATGACACGACGCTTGACGTGCAGGTTCTTGAGGCGGCGAAGGCCGCGAAGAAATCTCGGCGCGAGTCGTTCCCGTCGGCGGTGTGGGAGTTCGTCAAAGCGACGAAGGAGGCGAAGCGGCGCATATCAGTGCTTCTCGTCAACATGCAACTCCTCTCCAATGCGAAAATGCTGGCGAAGGAATACGACTCGATGTTCGAGATGATGCGACGTCCGTTCGATGCGATCCGCGCGACGCGTCCAATCGTCATCATCGACGAACCGCACCGTTTTGAGAGGACGCAGGAGGCGTACAAGAAGATCGAGAATGAACTGCGACCGCAGTGCGTCATCCGCTTCGGCGCGACGTTCCCCGAGATGAGGCTTGGCGGCAAGAAAGGGCATCCCAAGCCCAAGGACTACCGGAATCTCCTATATGACCTCAATGCCTGCAAGGCGTTCAACGACGGACTCGTAAAGGGAATTGCCAAGGAGCACCTGGAAAGTCCCGAGGGCGGGAATGAGATGATAAAGCTCATTTCCACCGAGACGCACCAGAGCGCGAGGTTTCAGCGCATCGCGAAGGGAAAAGCGACAAAGACCGTGGAGGTACGGCAGGGTGATTCGCTCGGAATTGTTCATGAGGCGTTCGAAGGAATTGAAGTGACGGAAATCGGCGCGCGGGACGTCACGCTCTCCAACGGACTTGTTCGCAAGATAAACGATCCGATTGCGGCGGGTCCGCATCTGCGGTCCTATCAGGACGGCATGATCCAGCTGGCGCTGGACAGGCATTTCGAGATCGAGCGAGAGAACTTCAGGCGTGGCACGAAAATCAAGACACTTGCCCTGTTTTTCATCTCCGACATCCGTTCGTACCGCGACGCGGACGGATATCTTCGCGAGCGGTTCGAGTACCATCTGAAGAAGCGCATTGAGAAGGCGCTTTCGGAATTGTCGCCTGATGAAGAAGAGTACAGGTCGTTCCTTGAAGCGAGCGCGACAAATATTCCGCTCTGCCACGGAGGGTATTTCGCGGAGGACAAGACGGCTGCGGACGAGGCGACGGCAAAAGAGGTCGAGGAGATTCTCTTCGGCAAGAAGCAGCTGTTGTCGTTCAAGGATGATGCAGGGAGCTGGAATGTGCGGCGATTCCTCTTTTCGAAGTGGACATTGCGCGAAGGATGGGACAATCCGAACGTGTTCACAATTGCCAAGCTTCGGTCATGCGGCAGTGAAACGTCACTTCTGCAGGAGGTTGGGCGCGGACTGCGGTTGCCCGTGGACGAGAACGGCAACCGCGTTTCGGGGGAGGACTTCCGTCTTAACTATATCGTCGACTTCACCGAGGCGGATTTTGCCGAGCGGCTTGTGAACCAGATAAACGCCGAGGCAGTTACCTTCACAGTCATCACGGAAGAGAAGTTGGCGGAAGTCGCAAAGAAGCGCAGTACTACGCTCGAGGCGTTGTTCGTCGAATTGCTGACAAAAGGGCTTGTGGACATAGGTCGCAGAGTTGTGGACGGGAAGCTGGGAATGCTCTTAAGCGAGTATCCTGAATTCGGCGCGGGTGTGCGACGCGAAGCGGTGCGCGACAGGAACAAGAAGAAGGACGTGCGCGTGAAGGTGCGCAAGGAGCAGTTCGCCGCGCTGAAGAAGCTGTGGGGCATGCTCAACCAACGGTACATGCTTTTCTTCGAACGAGAGACGGAGGATATGCTGGAAAAGGCTCTGCCGTCAATCTGGGAACAAGACGTATTTGCCGAGAGTACTCTCACTGGCAAGTCGCAGATTATCAAGTCTGGCGTGAACGGGCTGTCCGTCGTCAATGGAGTGTCTGCGCAGTATCGCACGGACAGGAGACTTCCATACGGTGTATTCCTGAAACGGCTTTTCACCGCGACGCGCGTGCCCGTTCAGGCTTTGCATGCGTCGCTTTGCCGATATGCGGCGGCGCATGGTGCACCAAAGGCGGAACATTTCACCGAGACCACCATCGTCAACTTCAAGAACGCGCTTGACGACTGGAAAGTCGAAAAGTTGCAGGGCTTTATCCATTACGAACGGGCTGGAGCGCCGGTTGTAAAGACGGAGCTTACGAACGCGGACGGGACGGTTGTAGCGGAGGTTTCACAGGGGCGCATAGGGCGGCATCTTGCGGAGGGCGTGCCGAGCGCGAAATATCTCTACGACGCGAAAGCCTACGACTCGGATCTCGAGCTTGAGGACATCGGCTGTGACGAGATTGTTTTGCCCGAAGTCGATACAGTGACGGTTTACGGAAAGATACCGACGAAGAGCGTGGCGATTCCGACGATCATGGGCGGCACGTACAGTCCCGACTTCATGTACGTAGTTAAGCGCAAAGGTGGCAAGAGCGAGCTCAATGTCGTTATCGAGGTCAAAGATGTCGAGAAAGAGTCCGACCTCCACAAAGGCGAGGACATGAAGATCAAGTGCGCGGAAGTTTTCTACGAAATGCTGCGCAAGGACGGTATCGACGTGCGCTATCAGAAACAGCTCAAGAACCAAAAACTCGCAGACATCATCGCTCAGGTGATGGAAAAGGCTGATGCAGGAGTTGAAATACGTGTAGATGTGTCTACGAAAGACCGTTTCAAGACATATCTTCCGTATTATTCAGCGCTTGCAAAGTGTGGTCCTTTTGCGGAGGGACGTCCGGTTGCGCCGGACGGCTGGATTAAGGTCGAGAACTGCGGGCGGCTTGACGACACTCAGTTTGTCGTGAAGACAGAAGGGACGTCGATGGAGGGACTGATATCGGAAGGTTCTTATGCGATCTTCAGGAAGCTGGGCGGAAGACTTGAAGGGAAGGTGCTGCTTGTCCAGCGGCTCGAAGCGGGCGATCCCGAGACTGGCGGCGCCTATACAATCAAGAGGTTCACGAGGAATGGCGGAAAGGTGGTTCTCAAAGCGCGAAATCCGGAGATTGAGGACATCGTGCTGGAGAACGACGCCGAGTATTCGACGAAATATCGCGCGATAGCCGAGTTCAAGGGCGTCGTTTCCTGAATTGCGCAATGCAAACCTTGTTTTTGGCCTTGGGCTGTAAAACGGCATTTTGTCGTTTAGTAGCCCGAAATCTGCGGTGATTGGCCTGAATATGGGCTGCTAAATGGCAAAATTAGGCATAGAGCGTTCTCTCGTTTTGTCGGCGGCACCGTATGTCCAGCGGGGGACAAAGCGTGGCGAAGGATGCCTTGGAGGTTCCACAATTTTCGCAGGTACTGCCGCCCCTTCCCGACACCCCGCGCGGAATTTCAGAAACTCCGATGGTTAGGGTTCCCGCTACCGCTTCACTGCTTCGCGCTTTTCAACCACGATCAAGTGACTCCTTTCATAGTGTTTATAGCGGCCTTCGGCCGATTTATGCGACGCAGTCGCATCCCCAAACGCTTAACCCTGCACATATTCAGTCGTTGAGGGACGCGAAGCTGCGGAGCGGTAGCGGGAGCCCAAACGCTCGGAGTTGCTTAGAAAATCGGGAAAGGAGTTTTCACTTATCGCGAAATGAAAATCACCACTTTACCCTTTGTTTACAGGGGTGTGCCCGTTTTCATGCCCGAAAAATTGGGGAACCTCCAAAAGGATGCCAGATAGACCTTCTTGTGTAGACGCTTCGCACGGTATATGTCGTTGAGATAAAGAGACGGCGCGAGATAGTCGCTGAGGCCGAGCATGGCTTTGACGTGGTAATTCCTGCGGATCGCCTGCTTTGAGTTCCTCTGATTCTGAATATAGGCTTTGATTGGTACCCGACTGGGTATTTACTGCGGTGACGGGGTTTGGTAGAATTATGGCATGAAAATCAAACTTTGCCGTCTGTGTCTCTCCGCGGTTGCCGCGGTTTCCGTCTCTGTCTTCGCGTTTGCGGACGGAGGGCCAAATGCCTCTAAGGCCGTTGACGGGAAAAGTCTGGCGCTGGAGGAGTTCCAGGGAAGCGACACGCTGATGAACCGCGCGTGGCAGTTCCGGCTCGGCGACGACGCTTCGTGGTCATCCGTGGACTGCGATGACGCGAAGTGGCGCTGGCTCGACCTTCCGCATGACTTCCAGTTCGAGCTTCCCTGGGACAAGGGGGCGCGTCCGGCACACGGCTACAAGCCGCTTAAGGTCGCGTGGTACCGCCGCCACTTCAAGGCCGATTCGGGATGGAAGGGGAAGCGCGTCTTCGCGGAGTTCGAGGGCATCATGGCCGTTGGCGACGTCTTCCTCAACGGAGAGAAGATCGCATCGACCGAATACGGCTACCTCGGCTGCTGGGCGGACCTTACGGCCAAGCTCAACTGGGAAGGCGACAACGTGCTGGCCGTGCGCGCGGACTGCGGACACAAGGGCGGCTCGCGCTGGTACACGGGCGGTGGCATCGTGCGCGACGTCCATCTCGTCGTGAAGAGCCAGGTCTCCGTCTCTCGCAACGGATTTTACATCAAGTCCGGAGTGAAGGACGGCGCGGCGTTCGCGGACGCGCTCGTGCAGCTCGACGGCTATATGGGGCAGGGCGGGAAGAACAAGCTGGAGATCATCCTCGAGGTGTTTGATCCGGACGGCAAGCGCGTAGCGCGCGAAAGCGCCGTCGCGCCATGGAGCAAGAAGGCGCATCAGGAGGTGGAGCTTCCGCGCGCCGCGATCGCCGAGGCGAAACTCTGGGATATCGACTCGCCGAACCTCTACACCGCGACGGCGACGCTCAAGTTGAATGGCACGGTCGTGGACCGCGTGAAGGACCGGTTCGGAATCCGCACCATCGAGTTCGACAAGGACTTCGGCTTCAAGCTCAACGGACGAAAGGTCTTCCTTGCCGGAATGGCGAACCACGCGGACCTCGGAGCGCTCGGCGCGGCGGTGTTCGACCGCGGCATAGAGCGTCAGTTCCACACGATGAAGGCGTTCGGATTCAACGCCGTCCGCTGCTCGCACAATCCCTACTCCAAGAGCTTCCTCCGCCTCGCCGACGAGATGGGCCTGCTGGTCGTGGACGAGCTGATAGACAAGTGGTCGACGAATAATAATTGCTGGAACGGACGCCGTTCGTTCATGGAGATATGGCCTCAGTTGATAACGGAGTGGGTGAAGCGCGACAGGAACCATCCGTCCGTCATCGTGTGGTCCATCGGCAACGAGACGCAGATGCGCGAGGACATCTGCGGATTCGACACCGACGACTGGTCCGTCACGTCCTACCGCATCTTCGACGTGATGGTGAAGCGCTGGGATGCGACGCGTCCGACAACCGCCGCGATGTTCCCTGCGCGCGAAGGTTCGGTGACATGGAAGGAAAAGGGCTTCAACGAGGATCCGAAGCCTCCGGAGGTTTCGCGCATCACGGAGATTGCGAGCTTCAACTACTGCTACGAGGACTATCCGTCCTACAAGCGCCACGCACCGGAGCTCAATATCTTCCAGTCCGAGGCGAGCGTCCACGCGCTGCAGCGTCCGTATGTCGCGATGGACCGCGAGCATTCCATCGGACTCTGCTGGTGGGGTGCGATCGAGTATTGGGGCGAGTCGGACGGCTGGCCGAAGAAGGGGTGGTCGTATTCGTTCTTCAACAGGACGCTTGATCCGTTTCCGACGGCGTACCTGATAAAGTCGTTCCTCGCGTCCGAACCGATGGCGGAGATCGCCGTCGTCGAGCCTGCGAAGGGCGACGAGGCGGTTGTGTGGAACGACATCAAGGTCGGACGCATGAACGCGGTGAGCGACTGGACTTTCCCGGAGGGGTCCGTGCTGCCCGTAGTCTACATCTACACGAACGCGGAGGAGGCGGAGCTTTTCGTGAACGGCAAGTCGCTCGGCGTGAAGAAGAACAACGAGACCGATCCCAAGACGGCGCACGCGCTCCGCTGGGCGGACGTGAAGTACGAGCCCGGCAAAATCGAGGCTGTCGCGCGCACAGGCGGGAAGGAAGTCGCGCGCCGCGTCATCGAGACTGCTGGCAAGGCCGTGCGGCTCGAGGCTGCGGTGGAGAACGCGGACGAATGGAAGGGCGACGGACAGGATCTTCTCTATGTTCACGTCGCGGCCGTCGACGAGGCTGGGCGTCGCGTGCGCGCGGCGGCGGATTCCGTCAAGTTCGAGGTTTCCGGCGCGGCGACGCTACTTGCCGTCGACGACGGAGACGAGCGCACCGACCTCCTTTTCCGCAACATCGACGAAAAGCCGCTCCGCGACGGTTCGCTGCTCGTCATCCTGCGCTCGAAGGGGCAGCCCGGCGAAGTGACGCTAAAGGCGACTTCCGCCGCATTCGCGCCGCTCGCGCTCGGTCTTAAGACTCAAAGGTAATCATCCAAAATATATTGTCAATCATGAATAGTCGTCTTGTCTGCTCGCTGTTCGCCATTGCCTTCTGCGTGATGCAGATGGCGTTAGCTCAGTCCGTTGAGCGTCCGCGCCCCGCTGGATGGGACCGCATCGTCCCCGGCGGACGCTTCATGGACCGCTTCGAGGAATCGCAGCCGATTGGTCCGCTGACCTTCGAATGCTGGGGCGGCGACAACGTCAAGCCGCGCGACGTGCGCAACGGAATGGAGGAGCCAGAATACTCCTACTGGGGCGGGAACATCGTCTATGTCGACGGAAGGTACCATCTTTTCGTCGCGCGCTGGAAGGAGTCGGAGCCGAAGGGTCACATGTTCTGGCCGAACAGCGAGATAGCGCACTGCGTGTCGCCCCGTTCCGACGGGGACTTCAAGTTTGTCGAGGTGATCGGTCCGGGGCACAACCCCGAGCTCTTCCGCTGCAAGGACGGATCCTTCGCCGTCTACTGCATCGACTCTAAGTCGAAGGCGCACGTCTACCGGTCGGCGTCTGTGAACGGCCCTTGGAAATACGAAAGGCTGCAGCTCGACCTCAACGGACGCAAGCTCATCGAGGGCGAGTCGAACTTCTCCTTCACGCGGCGTCCCGACGGATCGGTGCTCGCGGTCTGCCGCGGCGGGGCTATATGGCTGAGCGAAGACGGAATCAAGCCGTTCGTGATGATGACAGGCCGCGTGTATCCCGACGTCGCGGGGCGCTTCGAGGATCCCGTCCTGTGGCGCGACGAGGTGCAGTACCATCTTGTCGTCAACGACTGGCTCGGGCGCGTCGCGTGGTATCTCACGTCGCCGGACGGCTTCAACTGGACGACCCAGCCGGGCGAGGCGTACAGGCCTGGAATCGCACGCGTTGCAGGCGGGGTGACGAACGAGTGGTTCAAGTACGAGCGCATGCGCGTGACGACGGATGTCTTCGGGCGAGTCTTCCAAGCGAATTTCGCGGTCATCGACTGCGTGAAGCGCGAGGACCGCGGCGGCGACATCCATTCGTCGAAGAACATCACGATTCCGGTGAATCCCGGACGCCGCGTGCAGACATTCCGGAAGACGCGCCGCGGCTGGGAGATGCGCATCATGAAGGAGCGCGGGTTCAATCCGCTGACCGACGTCGATGTCGAAAGCGTGACGTTCGGCCCGCAGTCGATGGTCGCGTTCGGCGCGGGCGTGAAGCCCGTCGGGACGGACGAGGCGAACGGCGATCTCGTCCTGATCTTCCCGCTCATCGAGCTTGACACGCCTGTCGTGAAGGCGCTCGGCCGCGAAAAGTCGGGCCAGCTCTTCTTCGCGACGTGCCGCGTCGACGGCACGAAGCTCGCCGGCGACTGCCGCTGAGACATGGGAATGCAAACGGCTGCGGGCAGGGCTTTTCGCCCTGCCTTTTTTACTTTTTTGCCATGTGGTATCTGTTAGGGTACTACGGCCGGTTGCGGGTTTTGGTATTATGATGTCGGGAAAGGGAATACCATAATGAAATCAAAAGCTGCACTCATGGCATGCGCTGGCATGCTTGCCTTCACCGCCGCCGCTTTCACGACGGCAAACGTGCCGTCCGACGGCATATACAGGTTCACGTTCGGCGTGGGCGAAACCCAGGATGGAGCGATACCTGTCTCGGCGAATGCGGTCTGCGACGTGAAGGACGAGACGTTGGAGAGCGGCAAGTTCTCGTATGGCTTTCTCGGCACGACGGACACCTCCTACATCGACGATGTCCCCTGGTCGCTGAACGAGCCGCGTGCTATCGATGGCTTTAGCGTGGTTTCGGGTCAGAAGATCGTCCTTCGCAATGCGACGGACGCGAACAACGTCTCTTGCGTGGCCGGTCCTGTAAAGGCGGATTACTTCCCCGCGGGAGCGTCTGACTACGAAGGACGCTATCCGGTTCGCTTCGCGATGCGCGGCGAGGAATACGCCTACTACGCGGTCACCTGTACCGTGGCGAACGCATCATCCACGGCGAACGCGGATGTGACGCTCTTTTCCGAACGCTCGCACATCATCGCGCATCATCTTTCACTTGCGCCAGGCGAGACGAAGACATTCGCATGGAGCGTCGAACTGGCGCCGAATGTCTTCAAGACCCAGGGAACGTATCATGACGACTGCGTCAATGTATGCGTCGTCGGAGAGAACGCCGCGCTCGCGTCCCTGACGGTCGTCAAGCAGCCGCAGACTCCCGGAACCGTCCGCGGCGCGGCGGTGGAAAACATGAACGTCGGGCGGACCATGTGGCTTTGCACGGACTCCACCGGCACGGATCAGCCTATTGCGACGCCGTTTTTCTCGCTTCAGAACTATGCCGGAGTCGGCTCTGGCCTCTCGCGCTGGGCACCGGCCAATCTCTCCATCCGCAATCAGGGAGAGGGCGGACTTGCCACGAGCGCCAATGCGCATCGTCAGAGCTGCCGCCTGAAGCCCGGCGACTATCTTTACGTTGAATACGGACACAACGAAGGCGGCGTCACGAGCTTCACGAACAATCTTGAGACGTATCTCTCCGACGCCAACGACGCGGGCGCATATCTCGTCATTGTCTCGCCGGTCGAGCGCCGCAACAGCTGGGACGGCGCGACTTCGACGTGGGGCCGTTCTCTCCAGGGCATCGCCGAGGCCGGCGAGGCGTGGGTGACGAACAAGATCGCTAACGGAGTGCGCAACGTCGCGTTCATCGACCTCAACAAGAAATACAACGACTGGATGAACAATGAGCTGCGCCGCATCAACGGTGTCAACGACGATGTCTCCCTCAATGCCGCCATAAGTTTCTACTACCGCAGCGCGAAAGGCGCAAACGTCGACAATACGCACATAAACACGGCCGGAGCCGACTGGGCTGCGTATTGGGTCTGGCAGGACGCGCTCGAGCGCGTTGCCGCAGGCGCGAACGCGGAGGAGGGGTCTGCCGCGAAAGTGCAGTCGGACGTCTTGAAGGGCATCACGGAAGGATGCCAGCTCAAGGTCGGCGTTGACGGAACGGTCGACAACACACCCTGGCTCGTCTCCGACGAAATAATCAACGCAGGCGCCGCGCCGAATTCCTTCTGGGATACGCCCGTATCCGAGGGATATGCATACGTGAACGACGCCGCTGTGGCAAATGTGGACGCGACGGCCAACGCGGATGGAACGGTGACTATCACCGGCGTCACCATGCGCATCCTCAACCCCAACAACTACTACAAGTCCGTCATCGAAGTCTTCGGCGAATCAGGCCTTTCGCAGGGTGTCTACTATTCCTACTACAACTACGACATCGGCGGCGCAGGCAAGGTCTCCGGCGATCTCGTGAATCCCAACCAGCCCGGTTTCCTTACGAGCGACAAGGGCAAGGACGACGTTTCTGCTGCAGATGTAGAATCCGTCACCGTCCCGGCTGGCGGCAAGGCACTCGTCTGGATCGCCGAGGCCGATGCCGGGACATGGCAGGTCGGCGAAAACGCGCCATGCTCCGCGAAGTATCCCGTCGAGTGGTGGAGCGACGTAATCTTCGACAACGACTGCTCGTCGCTCGATGGCTGGACCGTCAATTCCCAGGCAGTCAACGAATATTCGCTGTCGGACAAGGGCGGTATCTATTTTATGTCGGCCGGAGCCGACGCCGGGAATACGAAAAAGAACTACGGGTTCTACCATCAGTTCGACAATGCGGTGCAGATGACGAACGGACGCTACCGCGTTTCCTTCAAGGTGATGATGGATTCGGGACACATCACCTGGCAGCTTTTCAATTCGCTTGGGACGACCACCAATCCATTCAACGGCACTGGCACGACGTTACTCGACGTCAGGGGAACGGCGCTGACGTCGTATGCCGGAACTGCCCCGCTGCTTACTCTTGGTGACGAAGATGCGCCGCAGAACATCGTGAACAAGCTTCGCTGGATTGACGTTGACGCCATAATCGACCGCGACAATGATCGTGCATGGGTCTCGGCTGGCGGATCCGATTATGTCGAATACCAGAACGCGGCGTTCCTTCCCGGTAGCTATGCTGGCACGACGTGGAAGTACTTCGGCATAAGCTGCGAATCGCAGATGTCAAGCTATGGCTACGTTGACGACGTGAAGATAGTGAAGCTCACAAGCGTTGAATACCCGACGGTCACCGCAAATGCCACCTGCAATCCCGGCATGGGATCCGTCGCTATCAACGGCTATGCAACGGACAGCCTCACCGTTTACGCCGGGAACGACCTGCTCTTCAAGGCAACGAGCGACGATCCCGATATGTATGCCTTCGAAGGATGGACTGACGCAGGGGAGAATGTCGTTTCGACAAGTCCTACCTATTATGTCGCGGACGCGACGGAATCGATTTCCCTTTCCGCAAACTTCCGTGAGTACGGCCATGACGAGAACCGCGTCATCACATGGGATTTCTCTGCCTACCAGGGAGATTTCGAGGTGACGGGCACGGCCAACAAGAGCGTCGTCGACAACGGCATGACGCTCTATCTCGGGAATGGCGACTCCATCACGGGCGATGGCTTGCGCTGGGACGACGTGTCGGTAAACAAGGCTGGCAGCGTAGTTTCCTCCCATGGCCGCCAGATGCAGTGGACAGCACCGGTTGATGGCATGGTTTCGGTGACGTATCAGGCCTCCGATACGCCTCAGTATGGCAGCAACGGTAAGCCTCAATATGTGTATATGTATGCATATGCAGATGGCACGGAGGTTGCCAACAGCTATGCAGCAACCGCGAATACGGACGCCACGCTCACATTCGCCGTTGAGGCAGGCAAGACATACGTGCTGTGGACGTACATCTACAACCGGCATAGCCGCGTGGTGGTGAAAAGCATTACGTACACCTATGCGCCGGTTCGCTACACGGTGACTGCGGCGGTGAACAACGCGAACTACGGTTCGGCGACGGCTGATGGCGCAGCCTCTGCGGAAGTGTTTTCCGGTCGCGAAGTCACTTTTGTCGCGACACCGGTGAGCAGCGCGTACAGGTTCGTGAACTGGACTGATGGCGAGGAGAACATAGTTTCGACAGAAGCGACATTAACCATTCCCGTTTCCGCTGACGTCGCCTACACCGCGAATTTCGAGAAGGCCGCAGCGGGCGATGCGGTTGAAATGCGCTACGACTTCGCGCCGCTCGCAAGCAGCGCGACAAGCTGCACGGGCGTTTCGACATTCGACTACGGATGCTTCAAGTTCCAGATGATTTCCGGAGATTCGATAGGTGCGTCTGGAGCGACATGGTACAAGGTGGCGGTTGACGACAAGTCGGCGCTTGGTACTGCCCTGTCGGAAACAGGCGATCACTACATAAAGTTCACCGCCCCATACGACGGAACAGTATCATTCAAAACGTCAGTAGATTCGCTGAGTTCCAAGTACAAGGCGGCGCTTTACATAAAGGCAGAGGAAGCTGCCTCGGCGTGTACGAACAGCGGCGATGCAAAAGTGGATTTCACCGAGGCGAACAAGGTGTACACGCTCTCTCTGAATGTGACGGCGGGCACAACCTACTATGTATGGGCTTATTCCTGGAATGCAGGCGCCGGCGGATACAGTCCATATATTAACATATTGTCCGTCACCTATTCACACGCACCCGATCCGACGACGCTTGCGGTTGCCAACGGCGATGCACAGGCCGGAACGGTGACGGTGAACGGAGCTTCGATTACAGAGGCGATCGACGTGCAGAAAGGCGAGTATGTGCATCTTGTCGCAACGCCGAATGCGGGCGGACTTTTCGGCGGATGGAAGAACGACAGCGAAGAGGTTGTCTCTACGGAGACCGATTTCTGGCTTTGCGTCGAAGAGGCGACTTCACTCACCGCGACATGGCGCACAGTGAATACGCACTCGTTCACCTGGAACTGGAATGTCGCCGAGGGCGACTGGAACGACCCCGCGAACTGGCTCTACGAAGGCGGTGTTCCGGCGACGACCTGTCCGAACGACGCGGCGGAAGATTACGCAACGTTCACATCGCCCGCTACTGTACGACTGACAGAGGCCGCTGCGGCAAAGGAAGTTTGGTTCAACGCCGATGTCACATTGACAGGCGGAACTCTCGCTGCGCAACTTGTGACGACATACAACAATCAAGGCAAGGTGACGCTTTCTAATGCGGGTTTTGCCAATCCGAACGGATGCGGTATTACCGTCAGCAATGACATGGTAATGGCGCAAGGAACCGTGAACTGGATCAATCAGTATGAGACAAGCGCCCAGATATACGGAGGATTCAAAGGAACTGGAACGATTCGTCTTTATAATGCTGATAACAATTACCATGGTGCCAAATTGCGCGGAGATAACAGGGAATTTGCCGGAGAGGTGATTTTCAGTGGCGGAAGTGGACGGCGTTACCAGTATTGGGCGGACAGCAAGGCGACAAGCTCTAATGCAACATGGACTGTCGAGTCAGGTGCTCCTACTTATGTGAAAAATGCTGACGGAGATATGGTTGGCGGATCGGGAACTTATTATTTCGGGTGTTATAATGGAACTTGGTGGAAGCAGAACTACGCAAACAATTATACAATGGAGATCGGAGCACTCAATATTGACAGCAGGATTGATTTCTATACATTCGCCAAAGAACCAAATGTCACTAAAGTAGGTTCGGCAAAGTTGACGCTCGGAACCCAGTGCCTGAAAGACCTCAATGTTAAGGGCGGGACCGTCAACCTTGTCATAGGAACTGGCATTGATACGCTTACTATGGTTGCAGACACTTGTCTCGAAATTTCTGGAGATGCGGCTTGGACCGACGGAACGGTCACGAACCTTTTCTCGTATACGACGCTGTCGGTCGCGACGAGCACGACCCTCCCGCAGCAGGTCGAGGTGACGGGGCTTGCGGAAGGGCTTGTTGCGAAGATTACTGTTGAGGACAACACCGTGACGGCGACGATAGAGGCGGCCGAAGTTGCGCCGACGACGGACGACGAAAACGCGACGATCACGAAGAACGGAGACGGCACCTACACTGTCCAGGTGGAGGCGGAGACGGTTGCCATTACGGTGCCCGATAGAGTTACGGTCAGCGAAGTTGTCGTTTCGCCGAATACAGCGACGGTGACGGGTGTTCCCGCGAGCGCGACGGTCAAGGTCGCGGTGTCTTGGGCCGATGCGCAGGAGACTCAGCATTCCGCCGCATACGCGATTGTGAAGGTCAATTCCGAGACTGGCGCGGTGTCGCTTGACGATGACGCAGTTGTGACGGTCGGCGAAGAGGAGATCGCGCTCAGGCCGGAACTCGGCGATGCAGGAGACGAAGTGGCCCCGCTTGACGTGGGAGAGGACGTTTCCGTCTGCGTCAAGTCGATTCCCGGTCTTGTCTACCGCCTCGCCCGCGGAACGGCTGTAGACGAGATCGATACGTCCGCCGCGAATGCAGTCGCCGAGGAGAAGGCGGCATCATCGCGTGTAAGCCTTGTGGATGACGATCCGCCGGCTGACGGGGCGTTCTACAGAGTCACGGTTGAGCTGAAATGAATTTGATATAATAGTTGCATGATCAGAAGGGCGATATATGTCGTTGCGCTTGTAGTTGCCGCGCTCGTCGCGGCGACGGCGCTCGGCGCAGACGCGATAGAAACCTTCGAGGAGGTGCGGAAGCTTCCCCGCGAGGCGGCGAGCGAAGGGCGCGAGTGCAGGTTCGCAGCCATCGTAGTCCACGCGAGCCAGCTTCATCACGGCATGTATGTCGTGGCTAATCCGAACCGCCAGCAAGAACAGGGCGTCGTTGTCTTTACCGACGGATCGCAGATGTTCGACGAGGGCGACATAGTGGCGATCGAAGGGTCGGTAGTTGTTCACAGCATGCATGCCGCCGTCAAGGCGTCGAGCATGGAGGTTCTCGGACGCGAGGCGCTGGCCGAGACCAGAAGAGCGAAGTACTTCGACCTGAGGAAGGGGTATTACCATGCCAGGCGAATCTCCATCGTCGGCAAGATAGAGAGTGCGCGGCGCGGCGCGGACGGCGTCACTACGTTCATACTCGCTTTCGAGCAGAACCACGCGAGGTGCTGCGTGGACGGATATATGCACAATCGCTACATAGGTAAGAACGTCGTAGTCACGGGATGCGGTTTCAACACCTACAACGCAGACGGCACCGTCCACCTGCCCGTTATCGAACTTGCCGGACTGGATGACATCAGAATCGTGAATCCGGACTACACGACGCCCGCGCTTGTGGCCCTAGCCTCCGCGTTTATCGTTGCGCTAGTCGTTCTTTTCGCATTGTACATCAGAATCCGCCGCGAGCGCGCCGCGAACGCGGCCGTCGCGAAGGAGCGACGCAGGATGGCGCGCGAGCTCCACGACACGATCGAACAGCACCTCGCGACTGCGAAGATACTTCTTTCCGGCGCGCTCGACGCGAAAGGGATTCCCGAAAGCGCGAGAGAGGCCGTCCGCACCGCGGCCGGCGTTCTAGCCGCCGCGAAGGTCGAGGTGAGGGACGCGGTGTCGGGTCTGCAGGAGGAGGCGCCTGTAGACGCAAGGGAGGCGCTGCTTGTACTTGCGCGCGGACTCGACAGGAGCGGAACGGCAAGGGTGCGCACCTCGCTCGGCGCGATGCCGCCGGGGATATCTGGCACGAAGGCGCGGGACATCGTCGCGATTGCGCGCGAAGCCGTCACGAACGCAGTCAAGCACGGCAGGGCGAAGAACGTTGCGATAGTGTGCGACGCGGAGGAGGAACGGACGGTGAGTCAGGCGTCCCCGAACCCATCCCGCGGAAAGTCTGGGCTTGTGCTGAGGATTCTCAACGACGGCGAGCCTTTCGACGCGTCGAAGGCGCTTGGTCCGGAGACGGGGCACTTCGGGCTTTTCGGAATGTTCGAGCGGGCGCGGCGCAGCGGATTCGGCCTCTCGTTCGTGAGACACGGAAAATGGTGCGGAGTGAGGATAGCATTATGATCTCGATAGCTATAGTCGACGACCACGCGATGGTCAGGATGGGGCTCAAGTACGTGATCAATCTCCATTCAGACGAGTTCTCGTTCGCAGGGGAGCATCCGTGCGGAACAGGCGCCGGCGCTTTCGTTGCGAACACGAAGCCCGACATCCTGCTCCTCGACATCTGCATGCCGGACCGCGACGGAATCAAGGTTCTTGAAGACGTACTGCTGATCCGCCCGGAGCAGAAGGTCATCATGCTCACGACGAGCGAGGCGGACAACGACGTGTACCGTGCGCTCAACATGGGCGCAAAGGGCTATCTGCTGAAGGACCGCGATTCCGACGACCTCTTCAAGGCCGCGCGCGCCGTAGCGAACGGAGGCACGTTCGTGCCGGAGGCGGTGAGGGAGCTCTACCGCCAGCGCCAGATGACGGAGGACCTCACGCCGAAGGAAGGGGAGGTGCTCGAGAAGCTCGCGGGAGGACTGTCCACCGACGGCATAGCGGATTCCATGTCGATTTCCGACAACGCGGTGAAGAAGCACCTCAAGAGCATCTTCGCGAAGCTAGGCGTCTCCGATCGCGTCAACGCCGTCACCGAGGCCTTTCGCAGAGGTTTCGTGCGCCGCTGAAACCATCGCCGCCGGGTAACCGTTGGGGCGAGGTGTTCGTTTCAAAAAAACTAGTAAAGTCGAGGTAGTCGTGAAATTCACAGTCAATCTTAACCACAAGTTCTTTTGGGCTGCATCGGCAATGATTCTTGCCGTGTCGGTACATGCCGATGAACGCATAATCCCGCAGGGCGCGAACGTCGCGCCGAACGGCGACCGAATGGATGTCACGTCGAAGTGTCTCCGGCTGAACGGTCGGGCGCTGATTCCCGTCATGGGCGAAATGCACTATTCCCGCGTGCCGCGCGACGAATGGGCGAAGTCTCTCGCGACGATGAAGGAGGGCGGCGTTTCCATCGTCTCGACGTATGTCTTCTGGAACCATCACGAATGGAAGGAAGGCGAATGGGATTTCTCGGGGAACCGGGACTTGTCGGCGTTTCTTGGCGAAGTCAAAAAGGCGGGGCTGTGGGCGGTTGTGCGCATCGGCCCGTGGGCGCACGGCGAGTGCCGCGAGGGAGGTTTCCCCGACTGGCTCGTCGACAAGGCGTATGAATGGGCGAACGGCGACGCGAAGAAGGCACGGCAGATACTGCGCTCGCGAGACGCGCGTTTCCTCGGCGAGACGAAAAAGCTGTTCGAGCGCGTCCACTCGGAAGTAGCTCCGCATCTCTGGAAGAACGGCGGACCGGTCATCGGCATCCAGCTGGAGAACGAAAGCCGCGGACCGTGGCCTTACTACCAGGCGCTGAAGAAGCTTGCGCTTGAGACGGGGTACGATGTGCCGATGTACACGCGCACGGGCTGGCCTCGGCTAAACGGACCAGAGACGACGTTCGGCGAGTTGATTCCGCTCTACGGCGACTACGCGGAGGGATTTTGGGACCGCGAGCTCAAGTCGATGCCGGGGAGCTACAAGGATGCGTTTGCCATGCGCCCAGCGCGCACTTCGTCTGTAATCGCCACGGAGCAGTTGGGGAAGCAGAAATCGGAGGACGCGAAGGGCGCGGAGAAGTATCCGTACTTCACCTGCGAGCTAGGCGGCGGCATGGCGTCGAGCTACCACAGGCGTCTCGTGATGGAGCCGATGGATGCCTTCGCGCTTGCCGTCGTGAAGTTGGGCAGCGGGTCGAACCTTCCCGGATTCTACATGTACCACGGCGGCTCGAACCCGACCGAATACGGCGTCAACATGGCGGAGAGCCAGCGCGACCGATTCACGAACTGGAATGATCTTCCGGTCGTGAGCTATGAGTTCATGGCTCCGATAAGCGAATTCGGGGAGCCTCAGTACGCCTACTGGATGATCAAGGCGCTTGCGGAGTTCTGTCGTGAAAACGCGGAGGAGCTTGCCGTCGCCGATCCCGTATTCGTGAGTAAAAATGAAACGCGCCGCGGACGGTTCATATTCCACAACGACTACGTGCGCCGCATCAACCCCGACGGCGAATGCTGGATCGGCGTCGAGAAGGATGGCAAGGTGGAACGACTTCTTGACGGGCGAGCTCTCGCGAGTCGCCGTCCGACCATTGCCGAATGTCGCAGTTTGTCCACAACTGATCTCAAGCTTCTGAAGCCTGCCGGCACCCCGCCGCCTGTGGCGGTCGGACCCAACGGCGTCGCGATGCCGCCCGAGGAGAGCGCGTGGGCTGCGGCCGCGGAATACGAAGTGCCTTTCAAGTCTGGCGATACGATGCTGGAGATCGCGTACGATGGCGATATGGCGAGGCTATATGCGGACGGAAAACTCGTGCAGGACGATTTCTGGAAGGGGCTTCCGATTCGCTATGCTCTCCGCCGTCTGCCGAAGGGGACGAAACGTCTGGTCCTCAAAGTGCTTCCGCGCGGCGCGGGCTGGGAGGATAAGGTTTACGTCGACCGTGCGAGAGCCGGTTCGTCAGCGGACGACATAGCGCGCTACGAGGCCGTCGGAGAACTGGCGCGCGATCCTGCAGAGAAGCCCGTGGACGCTCCGAAGGACATGAAGCTCGTCCTCTGCATGGGGCAGTCCAACATGGCCGGGCGCGCAAAGATGTCTGACTCGGACAGGGAGGTTGTGCCGCGCGCGTACAAGCTCGATCGTGACGGACGCTGGGTGGCGGCGAAGGCACCATACCATTTCGACAAGACAGTGGCTGCGGTCGGGCCTGTCGATGAGTTCGTCAGGCGATTCCTCGCTGACCATCCGGGCGAGAGCATAGGCGTTGTGCCGTGCGCGGTCGGGGGAAGTCCGTTCTATTCGTGGGATCCTCCGCCGAAGGGCGAGCGGAAGGGCGTGAACTATGCCAAGGCGCTTGAACGCGCGAAGATTGCGCAGGCCAACGGAAAGTTCATCGCGATTCTCTGGCACCAGGGGGAGACGGACGCGGCTAAGGCGAAGGACGAAACAGGGCTGAACGAATCGTATCCGAAGGACTTCGCGCGCATGATGTCCGAGCTGCGCAGGGAGCTCGGAGAGGGCGACATTCCCGTCATTGCTGGCGAGATCGGGCGCTGGATGCGTCCGGACGGAGACCATGCCGCGCGCATCAACCCTGGAATCGGCAAAATTCCGTCGCTTCTCCCCAGATCAGCCGTCGTCTCGTCTGAGGGGCTTGCAAACCAGGACCGCCACCACTTCGACCGCGAAGGGCAGCGCATTCTCGGCGGCCGCTACTACGACGCATTCCTTGCTTCCGCGGACGAGTTCCGCGCGCCGAGGCTTGGCGTCGTGTGCGAGACGCCGGCGCAGGCGAGGCCGGGCGTCGCCAAGAGCCGCGCATGGGAGCAGTCGCTTCTCACCGGCAACGGCGCGATGGGCGCGATGGTTCCGGGCGAGCTTGCGCACGAGGAGATTTTCCTCTCGCACGCGCGGCTGTTTCTCCCGCGCGTCATGAACGGAAGATATTTCGAGCTCGGGAAGTACCGCGACAAGGCGCGCGAACTGGCGCTCGCCGGACGCGAAAAGGAAATCTGGGACGAAGTCATCCAGAAGGCGTCGGACGAAAGCGGCTATTCGTTCAAGCGCGATCCGTTCATGGGCGCGGTCAGCCTTGTCGTCGACACGCCGGAACTGCCGAAGTGGAGCGATGCGCAGGGCTATCGCCGCATGACGGACTTCGAGCGCGGCGAATGTACAGTTCGCACCGACGACTACGAGCGCAGAATATTCGCCTCGCGCACGGACGGCGTAATAGCGATGCGCGTCAAGGACGCGAAGAAGCGTCCGTTCACCGTCAAACTCGAGACGATCTCCAATGGACGCCCCAGCGGCGACGCGGCGATACAGCGCATCCGCGAGAAGGACGGCTACATGTACTACCGCGTCGATTTCCGCAAGGAGAACGGGAAGAATCCGTTCCATGGCTACGAGGCCGTGGGTCTCCGCAAGGGCGACGAGGTGTTCGTGAAAATCTATCCGCTGCCGTTCGGAACCGACTCCATGTTCGAGACGGCGAAGAGAGAGCTTTCTGCTGCGGCGGGCACAGGCTACGCGCGGCTTCTCAAGCGCCACGCGCCGGTGATGAAGGAGCTGATGGGACTCGTCACGCTCGATCTCCCCGACCGCGATCTGGTGCGCAAGTTCCACGCCGGACGATACAACATCATCTCGTCGACGGGTCCGGACGGCGTTCTGCCGAACCTGCAGGGGCTTTGGGCCGGAAGCTGGTCCGCTCCGTACAACGGAAGCTACACCGTCGACGGGAACATGCCGTGCGCGATGAGCTTTTGGACGCGCGGCAACACGCCGGAGTTCAACGAATCGCTCTACGAGTGGATCATGCGCTACTACGACGACTTCAGGGAGGCGGCGAAGAAGGGCTACAACGCGCGTGGAATCCACATTCCGGGGCAGGTTACAACGACCGGACTCGAGACAGCCTACTACCGCAACGTCGAGCTGATGTGGTGGCACGGCGGCGCGGGGTGGATGACGGGGTATCTCTGGCGCTGGTACGAGGCGACTCAGGACATCGAAGTCTTGAAGAAGGTCTATCCGCTTTTGAAGGATGCGGCGGACTACATCTGCGACTGCATGGAGGAGATGCCTGACGGCACGCTCGGCTTCGCGCCGGGGTATTCGCCGGAGAACGCTCCGCACGGAGACTTCCGCTCGCAGGGCGATGTCATGAATCCCGATCTTCCGAAGGGCGGATACTCTACTCAGAACAATCCGACGATGGACATCTCCGTCGCCAAGCAATCCATTGACTATGCGACGAAAGCGGCGAAGATCCTGAAGCGCGACGAGGGGAGCGTCCGCGAATGGGCGAAGAAACGCGCGCGCCTGCCGAAGTACGCGGTCTCGAAGGACGGCTTCTGGGCGGAGTGGCTTATTCCCGGCACGCCGGACAACAACTCCCACCGGCACGTCTCTCACGTCTACGCGCTCTACGACGAAGCGCCGGCGGAGATTCTCACGAACGCGGCGTTCGTTGCGGCGATAAAGAAGACGCTCGACGCGCGCATGACGTTCCACGAGAAGGAGAACCACATGGCGTTCGGCGTGACGCAGATCGGCTACGCGGCGGCGAAGGTCGGAGACGCAGCGGTGATGGAGCGCGCGATAAGGCTTCTGCAGGAGACGTACTTCACCGACGCGCTCGGCACGCTGCACGATCCGGGCTGGCTTTTCAACATCGACATATCGGGCGGCTTCCCCGGAATCATCGCCGACGCGCTCATCACGAAGGGCCCCGACGGAGGTTTCAAGGTGCTCAACGCCAAGCCCGCGTCATGGAAGAAGGGCAGCATATCGGGACTTCTCCTCCCGGGCGGAATCAAGGTTAAGAATCTTTCCTGGCAGGGCGACAGCTATGAACTCGAGCTTCTCCACCCCGACGGCCGCATAACCGTCCAGAGGAAATGACCGCTTCCCCAGTCATGATTGTCGGTCGTTGGCGGGATGGGCCGTTTTTTGGTAAAATACCTAGGTATGAGCCATGAACGGACTTTTGTAATCTTCGCGGTCCTCGCCCTTGCGGCGGGGTGCGGCACCGTCCGCGCCGTGCGCGAGGCGCGACTCGAGCAGGAGACGTGGGCGGACCGTGGCACGGGCAAGGAGGCGGAACGACCGGTCGAGCAGGTGCGGCTTGTCGGATGGAAGCTTCCTCAGCTCGTCGGCTTTGCCCTCGCGAACCGTCCCTCGATGACGCGCGCGCGCCTGGCCGTGGAGGACGCGCGCATAGCTCTCCGCCAGGTCGCCGCCGATGCGCCGCTCCTTTCCTCAACGCCCTGGAACGCGCTTGGCGCGAGTGTCTCGGGAGGGCATTCCGAGACGTCCGAGATGGGGCACGGCATCCACGGGCACACCGAGGGCGGGGCTTCCGCCTCGCTCTCGCTCGACGTCCTGCTCTATGACTTCGGACGCAACGCGGCCGAGGCGCGCGCGAAGGCGGAGGATGTGATAGCGGCTGAATGCAACGTCATCGGGACGGGGTACTCGATATTCGAGGAGGTCGCGTCAGGATACTTCACTCTTCTCCAGAACGAGGCGCTGCTCGAGGTCGCGCACGCGAAAGTCGCCGAGTACGACGAGCACGTCAAGCAGGCGGAGATGAAGATGGAGCACGGCGAGGCGAAGGAGGTGGACGTCTTGAAGGCGAAGCTCGACCTCGCGAAGTCAGTTCAGGACGTCGTCTCCGCCTCCAACGACGTGATAACCGCCGGCGCCGATCTCATGGCGTCGCTCGGCATAGACGCCGCGATGGGCGAATACGGTGCCGTCCTTGGGCCTCGTCCGGAGGGGCTCGACCGCGCGGTGAGGTTCTTTGAGAGGACGGAGGACGGCGCTGGCGCGCTGTACGACTTCGCCTGCACCAACGCGCCGGCAATGAAGGTCGCGCGCGCGCGCCTGAGGGCGGCGTCGCATGCCGTGGACGTCGCCGTTGCGGACCTGTACCCGACCGTAAGCGCGAGCTTCTCGCTGAACTGGACAGATCCGCTCTGGTACTGGCGCTGGGGCGTGAGCGGTGCGCAGTCGCTCTTCACGGGATGGCGCAAGACGGCCGCGCTCGAGCGCGCGACGCTCGCGCTCGACTCCGCGGCGCGCGATGTCGACTCCGCCGAGCTCGACCTCTCATACGCGCTCGAGCTGGCGGTGGCCGAGCGCGACAACGCCGAGGAGGCGCTTTCCACGGCGCGTGCGAGCGTGCAGCGCGGAAGGGAGAATCTCGAGACGGTGCGCGAGCAGTACCAGGTCGGCGACGTTAGCCGCGTGGACTACACGGACGCCGCGGCGGACTACACCGAGGCGCTGGGAGACAGGGTGCGCGCGTTCTACCGCGGGCAGATAGCCGAGGCGAAGCTGTTCAGGCTCGCGGGCCGCATGCCGAAGTACAGTGAGGAAGTCATAGTGGAGGAGAGGAAATGAGAAGGTCTTCGATTGTTGTGTTTTCATGGTGTATGGGGGTCGCCGCGCTTGCGTTCATGTCTGGCTGCGGTGACAAGCTGCCCATCGCGGCGGGAAAGAAGGGCCCGTCGTTCCGCACCGCGCCGATAGTGCGCATGGACATCGTCCGCACCGTCTCCGCGACCGGGTCCGTCACGCCGCGCAACTCGTCGAGCGGAATCCCCGTCGGCGCGCAGGTCAACGGAAAGCTCATAAAACTCTACGTCGACTACAACGACACGGTCACCAACGGACAGATCGTCGCGGAGATAGACCCGCTTGTCTACGAGGCGAACTACAAAAGCGCCGTGGCGCGCCTGCACGTCAGCCAGGCGGGCGTGCTGACGAGCGAGTGCGCGCTGAAGCAGCGAGAGGCGGAGCTCGTGCTCGCGCAGAAGACGTTCGACCGAAAGAAGACGCTCTCGGAGAAGAAGATGGCGCCGGTAGCGGACTACGACAGCGCCGTCGAGGCGCTGGACAAGGCGAAGGCCGCCGTCGAAAGCGCGAAGGCCGCGCTCGTCAGCGCGAAGGCCGAGGTCGAGAACTCGCAGGCGAGCGTCGACCAGGCGGAGGCGAATTTAAGCTACTGCACCATCCGCTCGCCTGTCGACGGAATCGTCATCGACCGCAAGGTAGAGGAAGGCGAGACGGTCGTCTCGTCCATGAACGCCGTGCCGGTGCTGTCGATCGCCGAGGATCTCGACACGATCTGGGTCGCGGCGGATGTTCCGGAGGCGGACATCGGCGGCATCAAGGTCGGACAGGACGTCACCTTCACCGTCGACGCGTACAGGACGCGCTTCAAGGGGAAGGTGAAGCAGATACGCAAGGCGTCTACCACCACGAACAACGTCGTTACCTTCCCCGTCATCGTCGAGGCGGAGAATCCTGACCAGAAGCTTTTCCCGGGAATGACGGCGACGCTCTCCATCGAGACTGCGCGCGCGGAGAACGTCGTGGCCGTCGCCGCTGCGGCGTTTCGCTTCCGCCCGAAGGAGGAAGACCTCGAGCGCGTCGCGGGCGAGGTGCCGCGCGGACGCAAGCTCTGGATAAAGCCGGCGACCGAGGGCGCGCCGCTCGAATACGTGATGGTTAGCGAAGGCGTCACGGACGATTCGTTCACGGAGCTCGTGTGCGAAGGCGCGGCCTCCTTCGAGGGACGCGAGGCTGTAGTCGGATACCAGACGGCGAACATGGCGGCCGCAGACAAAGACGCGACGAATCCTTTCATGCCCAAGTTCCCGAAGCGCAACCAGAACAAGGGCACGGCTCCGGAGCCGAAGAAGTGACATTCAGTATCGAGGGTAAACGCAGATGCACAACACGACAAGAAGACAGTTCCTCAAGGGCGCGGCCGCGGCCGGAGCCTTCAACATCGTTCCTGCGAAGGTGCTGTGGGGCGCCGAGGCGCCGTCCAACCAGCTCACGCGCGCGCTCATAGGCTTCGGCGAGATCGCGCACAGCGCGAACCACCTCGCGTTCAAGGGGTCGAGGCTTGTCGGCCTCACGGACTGCTACGCGCCGCGCGTCGCCGCGGGTCTCGCCGCCGCCGAGAAGGCTGGCTGGGGACGCATCAAGGCGTACCGGAACTTCATCGAGCTCATCAACGACCCGGGCGTGGACATTGTCCACATCTGTACGCCTCCGCACTGGCACGGCGTGCAGAGCGTGATGGCCGCGAAGGCCGGCAAGGACGTCTGGTGCGAGAAGCCCATGACGCGCACCGTCGGTGAGGGCAGGCGCGTACGCGAGGTCATCCAGTCGAAGGGCAGCATGTTCCGCATCAACACGTGGTTCAGGTTCCAGGACAGCTTCTACGGATTCGGCACGCCCGTCGAGCCGATACGGCAGATCGTCGAGAACGGACTCCTCGGGGCTGGTCCGATCAAATGCGTGTTCGGCGAGGGACAGGGCTTCACATGGAAGTTCGGCTGGTCCGGGCGCATCCAGGACCGCGCACAGGTGATTCCCGAGGGTCTCGACTGGGACATGTGGCTCGGCCCCGCGCCGTGGAAGCCCTACAGCGACCACCGCTTCGGCACGTCGTTCCGCGGATACTGGGACTACGACTCCGGCGGGCTCGGAGACATGGCGCAGCACTATCTCGATCCGCTCCAGTATCTCCTCTGCAAGGACGACACCTCTCCGGTGAAGATCGACTACAGGGGACTCAAGCAGCACCCCGAGGCCGTCGGCAGCTTCGACCGCTTCACGCTCACCTATGCGGACGGCACGGAGGTTATCCTCGACGGCGACGTGTCGCTCAGGGACGAACCGCTTCTCCGCGGCGTCAACGGACTTAGCGTCTACAAGAAGGCGGAAGGCGGCAAGACCCTGCGTATTCGCGAAGCGGACGGAACATGGTGGAGCGAGGAGAAGGTCCTCAAGACCCTCGCCGATCTCCCGAAGCCCGCTCCGCAGCAGACCGACTTCATCGACTCCTGCGTGAGAAGGCGCAAGTTCGCGCTCAACGAGTCCAACGGATTCCGCTCCTCCACGATGTTCAACCTCGCGATCGTCGCGTGGCGCCTTGGGCGCGGGTTCGAGTTCGATCCGGATAGCCTCCATGCGAAGGGCGATGAGGCGGCGGAGCGCTTCCTCTATCAGGACGACATGATGCGCGAGCCCTGGAGAAAAGAGATGTTCGGTTGAGGGAAGTTGAAAGGTTGAAAAGTCGAAAGGTTTTAAGATTATGAAGATGAACGTCCCGTGTCTCATGTCCCTCGTCCTGCTTCTCGCAGGATGCGCCACGGAAAAGAAGTACGCCGAGTTCGAGCCGAAGGGCGCGCTCGCGCCGTCCGATCCCGCGGCATACGCGTCCTACGGACCGGCGATGGCGCACCGAGACGGATACCAGATGGCCTACGAGTGGCAGCGCGCCAACCCTAAGCTGGTCGCGGACGCGACGAAGCCGGAAGTGCTCGCGAAGTTCGTCGAGTCGCCAGAGGCGGCGGACGAACTTCTTGCAAAGATTGGCACGGCATACGACGGCGACCCTGTCGCGCTCACGCAGATCGCGGCCGTTACGCAGCTCGTGATGTGCCCGAAGTGTCCGGACGCGCCCGCGCGCCGCAAGCTGTGGACCGCAGCGCTTAAGCGTGCGAAGGCGGCTTCGGACGACGGATACGTAAAGACTTTCTGCAACCAGCAGTTGAGGCTCTGCGAATGAAGTTCGCCGTTGTGGACGTGGGTAACACCTCGACGGCCGTGGGACTGTGGTCCGACGGACGCGTCACCTGTGTCTCGCACTGGGACGGAGGCTTCGCCGAGGCGTCCGGAGCGGTCCGCGAGATAGTGGAGGCAAAAGGCGTCACAACCATAGCGTACGTCTCGGTCGTCCCGAAGCGCGACCGGTTCTGGAAGGACTTCGCGAAGGAGTTCGGACTCGAGCTCCGGCAGGTCAGCCACCGCTGTTTCCAATCGGCAGGTCGCCGGGAGCGAACCGCCAAACCTCCGATCACCCTCGACTATCCGCATCCCGAGACTATTGGCGCGGACCGTCTTGCGGACGCCGCGGGTGCGGTGTCGCGCTACGGCGCGCCTCTGATAGTGATGGACTTCGGTACGGCGCTTACCGCAGCGGTCGTGACGCGCGACCGCGTCTGGCGCGGCGGCGTGATCGCGCCGGGGTTCCCCCTGATGCGCGACTACCTTTTCGAACGGACGGCGAAATTGCCGCGGATGAAGATCGGCACGGGACGCGCGCCGAAGATCGGGCGCACCACCGAGGAGGCGATGCGTTTCGGCGCACTCGTCGGATACCGCGGAATGGTCCGCGAAATCGTCTCCGAACTCAAGCGCAACTTCAAGGAGGATTTCCGCCTCGTCGCGACCGGCGGCTTCGCGAAGTGGGTGCTCAAGGACCTGGATCTTCCGTTCGTCATCGACCCGACGCTCACGCTGTACGGCACCGGACTCGTCTGTGCCACCTGAGGGGAGATCCTCCGCAATGGGCAGCGACAGCATCCTGGACGGGCTCAACGACGAGCAGCGGCAGGCGGTCGAGACGACCGAGGGCTTCGTGCGCGTCGTCGCCGGCGCGGGCAGCGGGAAGACCCGCGCGCTCGCACACCGCTTCGCCTACCTCGTGAAGCGGCTTGGGGTCCTTCCCGGGCACATCCTCTGCGTCACGTTCTCCAACAAGTCCGCGAACGAGATGCGCGCACGCATCAGGAGCCTCGTCGGAGACATCGGCTCGGGACTCGTCAACACGTTCCACGGATTCTGCGCTGGCGTTATACGCGAGGACGGACACTGCGTGGGCTATCCGCAGAACTTCCCCGTCCTCGACAATCCCGACATCGACGCGATACTGCGCACCATCTACGAGGAGCGCGGACTCACCATGCGCGACTGCACGTTCTCCGACGCACGCGACATGTTCGAGGTCCGCAAGACGATCAAGGAGCGCGGATACTGCCGCGAGATGGTGGAGCTTCCCCTGGAGACTCTCCGCGCGCGCTACCGCGACGCGTCGACCGTCGGCGAGATACTCTTCCGCGGCTACGTCTACTACGAGAAGAAGTGCTTCGCGCTCGACTACAACGACCTCATACTCCTCACCTTGCAGATATTCCGCGACCATCCCGACGTGCGCCGCAAGTGGCAGGAGCGCCTCGAGTACGTGATGATCGATGAGTTCCAGGACGTGGACCCACTCCAGTACGAGCTCATGGAGACGCTCGTCGCGCATCACCGCAACCTGTTCGTCGTTGGCGATCCGGACCAGACGATCTACTCCTGGCGCGGCGCAAACGTGAAGTACCTTCTCGACTTCGACAAGCGCTTCACGGGCGTGAAGACGATCATGATGAACAGGAACTACCGCTCCACGAACGAGGTCCTGTCCGTTGCGAACTCTCTCATCGCGAAGAACGCGATGCGCATCGAGAAGAACCTCGTGTCGATGCGCGGGGAGGGTCCGCGCGTCCTCTGCCGCCACGCGAAGAATCCTGCGGACGAGGCGGAGTGGATCGCGCGTAAGATGCGCGAGCTGCACGACGGAGGCGTTCCGTACTCGGCGATGGCGGTCATATACCGCGCGCACTTCGTGACGCGCGAGCTCGAGACGCAGCTGAAGAAGGCGGAGGTTCCGTACGCGATTTACAGCGGCGTTGCGTTCTACGACCGCGCCGAGATCAAGGACGCGCTCTCGTACCTGCGGCTCGTCTATTCGCGCGACGACCTTTCCTTCGCGCGCGCGGCAAATGTGCCGCGCCGCAACATCGGGACGCGCCGCATGGCGTTCCTGCGCGAGCGCGCGGAGGAGGAGGGCAAGACGCTGTATGAGACTCTTAAATCTTCGCTTGACGCGGAGATATTCAAGGGAACGAAGGCTCGCGAGCTCGTCGATCTCGTTGAGCGCCACCAGAATTCGTCGGAGCGTCCGTCGGAGCTTCTCTCCGCGCTCCTCGACGAGAGCGGATACGAGGCGATGCTCCGCACCGAGGGCTCGCAGACGCGCCTGGACAACGTTTCGGAATTGAAGAACGGAATCGTCCAGTACGAAGCGGCGAGCGGCGAGGAGTGCTCCGTCGGGGAGTATCTCGCGCACGTTGCGCTCTTCACGAACCGCGACGCGGACGGCGGAAAGAGCGACCGCGTGAAGCTGATGACGGTGCATACTGCGAAGGGGCTCGAGTTCCCGCACGTCTTCCTCTGCGCGCTCGACGAGGGGGTGCTTCCGTCGCGCAAGACGGAGTCGAAGGAGCAGATGGAGGAGGAGCGCCGTCTCGCGTTCGTCGCGGTGACGCGCGCGGAGAAGGGGCTCTACCTCACGTCGTCGGGCGGATGCGGCTTCGACGGCACGCCGAAGTTCCCATCGCGATTCTTCCTCGACATCGACCAGGGCGCGGTCGACTATGTGGAGCCGCCGCGGGAGGACCTCGTCGCGTCGCTCCGCGCGAAGCTCGCCGAGGAGTCCGCGCCTCGCACTGCGCCTGCGGTGTTCCCCGTCGGCGCGCGCGTCAGGCACGAGGTGTTCGGAGAGGGGACGGTCGTCGCGACTGACGCGAAGGATCCGATCTGCCAGGTTCGCTTCGACCGCCTTGCGACGACGCGCTGGCTTTCTTCCGCCGCGCTGCGGGCGGCGTTCGCATTCTTCTTCGCTCTTGCCGTGGGTGCGGTGGCCCTGTTTCCCTTCAGGGCTTTCGCCCGTTTCGCGCCGATTACCCGCGAGGAGGCTGCAGAGGGGCGCGCCGTGTGCGTAACGGGAGCTGTCACGTGTGTTGCGTACTGGCAGAAGAACAGCTGCGTAATCGCGTCGCCCGACGACGTGAATGGGCAGGCCATCTATGTCGCGGGTGAGCATCCGGAGACGGGACACACCACGATCGAGGGCGGCGAGATACGCGTAGGCGATATTCTCGAGGTTTCGGGACGCATTGTCCCGATGTTCTTCTCCCCTGGCATTGCGGCGTACCGGTACGAGCGTCTTGGACGGATGGAGCTGGGGCAGAGTCCCGTCCGGATGCTGTCCGACTTCTCCCAGGGACTGCTCGACAACCGCCGCGCGAGGATCGAGGGTGTCGTCACGGAGGTGCGTCCGCTTTCAATCGGATACTCCGCCTTCTGCCTTGCGACTCGGCAGGGGGTAGTCGAGGCGAGGGTGCGCGCGCCTGCCGATAAGGTGCGCGCGCTTTCTGACGCCGAGGTGTGCGTTGACGGCGTTGCTATGAGCAGGTACAACCACCGCGCGGAGTTCCTCGGAGTGAGGATTGAGGTCGACTCGCTCGAGAGCGTTGAAGTGCGAAAGAGCGCGCCGGACGATGCGTTCTCCGCGAAGGAGGTTCCGCTTAATGCGGTCATGTCGTGGAGTCCGGAGGGGCATGACGGACACCGCCGCCTCGTGCGCGGAACGGTGACCGCGTCGAATCCGGACGGCACGTTCTACATGCAGAAGGACGGTCTCGCGATCCGCGCGTCCGCCGACGCCTCTTGCGGTGCGCCAGAGGCGGGGATGTCGGTGGATGCAGTGGGCTTCCCGGAGATGATCGGCGGTGTCGGACAGCTCGTCGGCGTCATCTGGCGCAGGTCGGCGTCTGTTCCGGAGCTGCCCGCTCCCATTGAGATAACCGAGGCGGCGGTCACGAACCTTGATTACGGCGCGGACATGACCTTCAGGGACTATGACTGCCGATTGGTCGCGATCGAAGGGCGGGTGTACAGAATCGAGCGGAACAAGAATGCGTTCGACATGTTCCTCGACGTCGGCGGAATCGGCGTTGGCGCGTCCGTGCGCGGCGAGGTGCCGGGCTGGCTTGCGAGGGAGGAGGAATACGAGCCGATGGTCAGGGTGAGGGGAATCGCGCGACTCGACACTTCGGGGGAGCTTGCAAACGGACACCGTCCCGGGCTGTCGTCTTTCTCCGTTGAGGTTCCTTCCTCCAGCGGAATCGCGCTCGTTCCCGACGGCGAGTGGCGTGCGCGGCACCGCGCGAGGACGCTGCAGAAAATCGTCGAGGTGATGGCGGCTTTCCTCGTTGCCTTGATGGCCGTCGGCGTTTGGGCGCTGTGGCGCGCGCGGATCCGCGAGCGCGAGTCGTGTCTTCTCGCAGACGAGCGCAAGCGCATGGCGGGAGATCTTCACGACACGATCGAGCAGCACCTCGCCGGAGCGAAGATACTGCTTTCGACGGCAGCGGACAAGCTTGGCAAAGACGGGCCAGCCGCGGAAAGAGCGGTCAAGATGGCAGGTGAAGTGCTCGCGGAGGCGAAGCGTCAGATACGCGACGTCATCCTGAACCTGAGAAGCGACGTTCTCATGAGGGAGTCGGCCGAGGCACTTGTCGCCAAGGTCGCGAACGAGCTCAATGCGCGCGGAATCGTCAGGGCGCGGGTGAGGCTGAGGGGAATCCCTTCTGATCTCACGGCGGGAGAGAAGTCCGATCTCGTCGCGATCGTTCAGCAGGCGGTGACGAACGCGGTGAACCACGGCAGGGCGAAGAACGTCGCGATAGTGAGCGATCCGGCGGAACGGACGGGGACTCAGGCGTCCCCGGACCCCTCCCGCGGAAAGACGGGGTTTGTGCTGAGGATTCTCAACGACGGCGAGCCGTTCGACGCCGGGAAGGCGCTTGGTCCCGAGTCGGGCCATTTCGGCTTGTCAAATATGCGCGAGCGAGCGAAGCGCAGCGGAATGGCAATAGAATGGTGTCGGGAGGGGAAGTGGATGTGCGTTAAGTTGAAGGGTTGAAAAGTTGAAAGTCAAAGTTCAAAGGTTCAGGGGGTACGACTATGATTAGGGTGGCAGTTATAGACGACCATGCGGTCGTGAGAATGGGGCTCAAGTACGCCATATCGCTGGAGTGCGACATGGAGTTCGCGGGCGAGCTTACAGACGGAGAGGGCGCCGCGGCGTTTGTGGTGACTGAGAAGCCTGACGTGGTTCTTCTCGATGTGCGCATGCCCAAGGTGGACGGGATTGCCGCGCTCGAGTCCATACTCGCCGTCAAGCCGTCCGCTAAGATCGTCATGCTCACCACGAGCGAGGCTGACGATGACATCTACAGGGCGATCAAGCTCGGTGCGAAGGGCTATGTCGTGAAGGACAGGGATTCCGACAGTATCCTGAAGGCGATACGGCAGGTTGCGTCCGGCGGGAAGTACTTCCCCGATGAGGTGATGAAGCTCTTTCACGAGAGGGCGATGACTCCCGACCTCACGGCGCGCGAGCGGGAGGTCCTCGAGATGATGGCGAAAGGCCTCTCGAACCAGGAAATCGGAGAAGCTCTCTCGATTTCGCCCGAGTCGGTGAAAATACACCTCAAGCACATCTTCGAGAAGCTCGGGGTCACCAAGCGCGTCGAGTGCGCGCTCGTAGCTCAGCGCCGAGGCTTCCTCAAGGAAGCGTGAACCGCCTCCTGCTCTATTGCGAACGGATTAACGATGGCCATGCCGCAATAGAGCTGGATGTCGTGTTCCTTTATTTCGTGCGTGTTACGTTCGCACGTTTTATATCAAATCCGTGCGAAGATAGTCAGTCGTCCGGTAGCCCATTGCTATAACCCGTTCGGGGAATGCGCCATTCTCCCGCCTTTGGTAATATATCGCCAAAGACAAATAAGGAGGGAATGGGCAAATGAAGGCTATAACCAGGGTCAATAGCGTAACACCGTTCGCAGTGTCGGCTGTGCGGTATTTATGCACTCTCTATCATGACTCTTGCACTAGAATTGCGCTGGCGGCAGGCTTAGGGCTGTTTGCTTCGTTCGCGGCATGGGCCGATTCGGTTACGACAAATAAGTATTTTCAAGTAACGGCGCAAGGATATTGGGATAGTTCTGCGGATGGTTATGCTGCTGATGTGTGGAAACTGAATGGTGAAGGTGAATTTGGGTCACCGTCCAAAGGCGAAAGCGGATACTTCAACGAGTACATCTCCGCAATGGGATGGGGCAGGAGCGGGCTTTTAAGATCTCCGGCTTCGGGAAATAGCTCAGTGTTTAATGGGGATGGTCTTGTGATAGGCTCATCGGAAAACGATGGCTCATTTATGCTTCGCTATGGAAATAGAACAGATACGATAGAGCATCTTGCGCTTGTTAGGGGCATAATGACAAGCGGATCAGGCGGCGAAACCATCACTTCGCTGAATCCGATAGTGGTTCGGTCGACATCGGACAAACCCTTCTACTTCTCGATTGGGAATAACCGGAGCATCACAGTGGCTGGTTCTCTGTATTCCGAAGACGATTCCGCTTTGGTGGTCATAAATAGATACAGCCTTGAGGATAAGGCAGAGGATGATGGCGAACTTAAAGGTGGTACGATTTACTTCAATGAAGACAACTCTGCCTACAAGGGCAAGGTCAAGGTCGATTATATGACAGTGTACGGCAAAGGCTATACAGGTACTGATAGCAACACCAATATAGTCCTGAACGTCAACAGCAACAACGCGCTTGGCGGGACTCCGGCAGCCGCCATGCCAGATGCATTGACTTTGGCCAATGGCGGCACGCTTGCGGTTGGCTATGCGACTTCGTCTGAAGCTCCTTTTGCGCCAGGCGGCGGCTTGCGCGGTTTGACTGTTTCGAACGGAGGAAGGGTGTCTTCCAATTCTGCTCTGTATTTCGCAATGCCCGTTACCAGTTCGGACGGAAGTACGCTTCGCTTCTACAATTCAAATCTGACGCTCGCGTCAAGTTTCTCCGGATCCGTTTCTGTGGATTGCACAGGCGCTTCCTCTCTGTCCTTTGGCAACGGGTTCGAGTGGACTTCAACAGGAACGCTGACGCTGCCTAACGGAACGGTTGTTTCGAAGGGCGAAGGCTACACGAAGATGGTGGCGCAGATTTCCGAAATGGGGTGGTCTTCAGACGGATCTACGATATATACAACAGGAGCCCATTGGTCTGGAGGCACTGGGGTTTCCAACGATGGTACGTTGCATTTCCTTGACTATGGACTCCAATGTCGAACACCAGGAGACAACCCTTTGTCATTTCCAGCGACGGAGAAATTGACGATCGTCAACGGCACGTTCACGCTCAAGTCTGCGAACTATACTATAGGCAACCTTGCTTTGTGCTCAGGTGCAAAATTCGATTGTGCAAACAACAATTGGACTTGTTCTGTCGCAGGCGCAGTAGAGATATCTACAAGCAGTAGTTCTCCGGCAAAATTCATGGTTGATGGCACATGTAATCTAAATGCTGGTCTGTCGGGCGAAGGCGGGGTGCTGTTCTCGCAAAGAGAGGGTGATAACGCGAAAAACCCCGCGGTGTTCAACCTTGGAGGTGATAACGGAGCATTCTTAGGGACGATTGCGATCGGCTCCAATACTTCGGTTAGAATATCTAATGGTAATCAACTTGGCCGTGACCCTTCCGCGCAGCTGACAAGGGGACTTGTGCTTGCAAGTGGCTCCACGGTTGAGTTCACCAGCGGCATTTATACTTGGCAGAACAACCGTGGACTATATATAGATGGTGCAGGTACAGTTAAGAATTCCGCTGAAGTGGTGTGGTTTGGCCCGTTGTCATTTTCGGATGGAGCGACGCTTACGAAGGAAGGCAACGGGGAACTGGTGGTACTTGGTTCCTGTTCGGCGGGGAAGGTGCTCTTGAAAGGACTTGGAAGAGCAATCAAGTTTAAGACAGCCTATGCAGACATTGTAGAAGTTGAGTCCGGACTTCCTGGTTACCGAGTTGTTGTTACAGCGGAAGATGATTATAATGCGTATAAGCTTGAGAAGGTACGTGGTTTGAGCATACTCGTCTATTGATGCGGTAAACAAATGCTCTGCCACCCATGCGCATTCATTGCCTTTTCGGTGAATGCGCGTGGTGGAACGCCGTATATACCAACATGAATCCACATATCGCGATAAGTTGATCGTGGGACTTGATCCCGTTCCCGGATTGCAGGAAGGAATCCAAAGGTCCGTCGCGGAGCGACGGACCTCCTTTTTTAATGAAGCGGCGGGACGCCGCTTCCCCCAGTCAAATTGTCTCCTTCGGTTAATGAAGCGGCGAGACGCCGCTTCCCCCAGTCGGATTGTCTCCTTCGGTCAATCGCAGGTCCTTTCCGGCGCGAAGGGGCGAGAGTGTGGTATAATGTTGGCATGAGAGCGAAGATTGTCAGGAGCATTTTCTTGGTGGCCATAGCCGCTGCTGCGCTGCAGCTGCATGCCGCTCCGCCTGCCTTTGCGAAGGGCGCGGACCTGAGCTGGGTGACCGAACTGGAGTCTCGCGGCTTCAGGTGGAATAGCACTGCGGGCGAGGAAATGGAATGTTTCGCCCTTATGAAGTCCATCGGATTCAACGCTGTGCGGCTTCGCGTCTGGGTTGATCCGCAGGGCGGATGGAACTCCGGCGAGGATCTCGCGAATAAGGCCCGCCGCGCGGCAAAGCTGAAGCTCCCCGTGATGCTCGACTTCCACTATTCGGATTCGTGGGCCGATCCCGGAAAGCAGTTCAAGCCGGCGCGCTGGGCCAAACTCGACCGCGCGGCACTTCTGAAGGAGATAGGAGAACATACCGCCAAAGTCCTCAGTGAGGTGAAGGCTACGGGCGCCGAAATCGCATGGGTGCAGGTCGGCAACGAGGTGCGGCCCGGACTTCTTTGGGATGCGAACGCAGAGCTCAGCGGAGCGCTTTACGACGTAAAGTCCGGAGGCCGAACCATCGCCGCCGCCAACAGGGCGCACTTTGTGGCGTTTCTGAACGCTGGCGCGAAAGCTGTGCGCAGAAGTTGTCCGCGCGCGAAGATAATCGTCCACTGCGACCATGGAGACAAGTGGGGCGACCTTGCGGGAGCCCTTGACGCGGCGAAGAAAGTGGACTATGACATCTTCGGCGTGTCGCTGTACCCGAAGGAGGACTGGGGAGCGGCGGTAAAGGCGTGTGCGGCGAATCTGGAGCGCGTGAAGAGGGAATACGGCAAGTCGACGATGGTCTGCGAGTTCGGAATGCCGACGCATCCGTTTGACCCGGCTCGCGACGCGACTTCTGCGCTCCTTTCTGCGATGCGCAGGACAAAGGGCTGCAGCGGCGTCTTCTACTGGGAGCCCGAGTCATTCCCCGAGGCGCATGGCTACAAGCTCGGCGCGTGCACGGCAAAGGGCATGACAGTCACCCCGTCGCCCGCCCTCGCTCCGTTCGCGGCCAAGTAGGCTCTCGCGGCCATTGGATATTCAGAGGCTTCGCCTCGCTGTCAGTCCTCTGCGAACGGGTTGACGATGGCCATGCCGCGATATAGCAGGTCTGGGTTCAGGTCTTCCGTGACAAATCTCCGCGCATTTCGCCTCAAGGCATTCGCGTATGTACTGGTTCAGGCTGGTGCCGTTTTCTTCGGCCCATTCTCGTACTTCCCGGACGATTGCAGGGGGTATTGAAAGAGGTCATACCCCGTTCGGGGAATGTGGCATTCCTCCGCCTTTGGTATCATACTGCCAAAGCCACTAACAGGAGGATCAGACACATGAAAACAATCGTCGGCAGAATCCTTGTCGCCACAGGTGTAACACTAGTCTCTGTTGTGTCTCTGGCGGACACTTTCCGCTGGATCGGCGGAGGGTCCGACTCCTACTGGGGAACGGACGCCAACTGGGAGAAGACGGAAGGCGGCTCGGACAGGACGAAGCCAGGCAATGAGGACTACGCCGTCTTCTCGCAGTCTGAAGACCTGACGGTGCTTCTTTTTGAAGGATCGAATGTCCAGGGACTTCGCTTCGAGGAGGGGGCAGGCAGCGTTACACTAACTCTTGGCGATGGATGGTTCAACGGCAGACAGCTGCTTATACGCCGGAACATGCAGGGTGGTGTCTCGAATCCCGGCATAACGAACATCCTGAACACGTCGTCCAATCCGTTTACCGTCAGATCCGGACTCAACGCCACGCTCAACGTGTTATTCTCAAACGCCTGGGGCGATTTCGCGCTGACGCCCGGCGTAATTTTCGACTGCCCGGTATCAGCGGTTGACTCCAGTAACGGATGGTTCCTCCCACAGGCCGCTCTGCGCACGGACAACGAAGAGATGAACAGGACGCTCTTCATGCGCACCGCGAATTTCTACAACACGGTCACCATCGGCGCCAATCATGAAGTCTGGGTCACGGGTGACGCTGCGTCAATGACGGTAGAGGGCGGAGACGGCGCGATTGTCGTGAACGGATCGCTCGCGGTCTATGGCGAAAATGCAACCGTAACGTGCACAAGCTTGTCGGTCGGCGCGACGGGCTCAATATGCGGAAACGGCACTATCAACGGCGCCGTTACCGCAAATGCTGGAGCGAAGCTCCTTTTCGACGCGGAAAACGTTCTGACTTTCACAAGCGCGGCGAATCTTGCCGGATTCACAGTCGATGCAACTGGGCTAGTCCCAGGTCAGGCATATCTCGTGGCCAAGGGGACTACGACGCTTCCGTCCGTCTCCGCCGCGCAGGCCGAGCAGGGATGGATGACGAAGGCCGTTGACGGAAACGTCGTGCTTGTCAACAGCACGGCGGACATCGTATCGGACATCGTTCTCAGTGAGGATGCCGACTGGACGGATTCCGTCGTCTCCGTCGCAGACAATGTTACGATCGACCTTAACGGACACAACCTCAGCATTGCGGGCATTACGCTCGGTAGCGGCGTCGCCTTCGTCAACAACGGCGCTGCGAAGTCGCGCGTCTACATCGGTCTCAACGGCGGCGACAAGGCGTGGGCGCTCGGAGTCGCGTTCCCGTCCAGCATAATGCCCGTCTTCTGCGGCGCGGCGATTGAGATTCCTAATACTTACATACCTGACGGCGGCATCGGCTTCAAGGATACGGCTGGCGTTCAGCCAGTCTACCAGAAATCCTGCAACAACGGGCTTGCTTTCCTTGGTAATGCCAATCTCAAGGAGCCGTGGAAAGATTGGAACTTTGGCCAGGGCAAGACCTGCACGGTGACGGTCGAGGGCGAAAGCAACGTGTTTGCCTTCGACAACGATAACGGCGGAACGATACCGAGCGCGTTCACGACAACGCCGTTCGTCGGCGATGGGCATCTCACGATCGTCTCCGCGGCTTCGTCGGGCGTAACCCCGACGGTTGGTGACAAGGACACCGATGACTCGCTTTTTACCGGCACGCTTGCGCTGCGAAACGCAAACAGCGCCAACAAGAACAGAGGTTTCGGCATCCGCTTCGAGGACGACAACGTCACGACGAAAGCGTTTGTCAACGGGACACTGGCGCTTTCGTGCAATGATGACGCTGACTCTCAGTTCGACCTTCTGTCAGGGAACTATTCAACGCCGCCGACATACAACCTCGGCAATCTCGTTACGGAAGGCGACCACCCGGAGCGCGTTATTCTCTGCTCGCACTTGAACGCTGTAGGGTTGCTTGCCACGCTCAAGGTCGGCTGGAACAACGAGGACGGAGTCTTCGCGGGAACAATCACGAACATGTTCGGGAATGATTCTTATCCGATCGCCATCGAGAAACATGGTACTGGTACGTGGACTTTGGCGGGTACTGTCGCCAATGGCGGAACGTTCACGGTTGCCGCTGGAGGCGTCGAGTTCCGCGGCGGTCTCGCCAATGTTTCATCTCTCTCGGTCGCGAGCGGCGCGTCGGCTCTTTTCGCCGGCGACATGGGTTCGAATCCCATAAGCCTCGCTTCAGGCTCGACCCTCAAGCTCGACGCCTCGAACACAGGCGACGACGTGCCGGTGGTGAACGGAAACCTTGACCTGACAGGCGTCAATGTCCACGTTTCACAGGGGACGTACGTCCCGAGCAAGACGGAGCCGCGCGAGCTCATCCGCGTAACCGGCTTCGTCACCGGATTCGACCGCAACGGCGTGTCCACGGACATCACGGACAAGGGATGGGCGTTCAGGCTCGTGTCCAACGAGGACGGATCGAAGTCGATTGTCCACAGGAGGAACCCGGGCTTCTCCGTCAGCCTCAGGTGACGGGCGTGCGGACGCCTCCTTCCGCCCGATGGCCGTGCGGGTCTATAGCTAAAATGGGTGATGGACTGAACGAGCTGGGGAATGGTATAATTGCTGCATATAAATATCTGGTAGCATCTGCAAATTGGAGTAATATGAAACACATCACGCTTCTTGCATCGTTCGCACTGGCCTCCGGCGCGCTCTTCGGGGCCGACGGAATCAAGGACGCGATGCCGTTCAGGTTCGGCGTCGCGATCCCCGCCAGGATATTCATGCACGCGCCGAACGACTCGTCGCGCCTCGTCGAGCAGCACTTCAGCTCCATCACAGCCGAGAACGAGATGAAGCCGTTCGCGCTTCAGCCGAAGGAAGGCGAGTTCCACTGGGATGTCTCGGACAGGTTCGTCGCCTTCGGCGAGAAGAACAAGATGAAGATCATCGGACACTGCCTCGTGTGGCACAATCAGACGCCGCACTGGTTCTTCGTCAACGCCGACGGCTCGAAGGCCGACCGCGAGACGCTGATCGCAAGGATGCGCGCGCACATCCACGCAGTCGTCGGACGATACAAGGGGCGGATCCACGGATGGGACGTCGTGAACGAGGCGTTCGACGACGGCGGCAACCTCCATCCCTCGCCGTGGCGCGACGGAATCGGAGACGACTTCATCGAGCTCGCGTTCCGTTTCGCCCACGAGGCCGACCCTGAAGCGGAGCTGTACTACAACGACTTCAACATGTTCACTGCAGGCAAGCGCAGGGGAGTCGTCGAGATGGTCCGCAAATTCAAGGAGAAGGGCGTGCGCATCGATGCGGTCGGACTCCAGAGCCACGCCGGGCTCAAGGGGCCGCGCGTCGAGGAATACGAGGCTACGATCGAGGCGCTCGCGTCCGTGGGCGTGAAGGCGATGATCACCGAGCTGGACGTCAGCGCGCTGCCGAGCGCCTGGGGGCTCACCGCCGAGATCACCGCCAGCCACGACTACGACGAGAAGTACAATCCGTGGAAGGACGGCGTCCTCCCGAAGGACGTTGAGAAGGAGCACGCAAGGCGCTACTTCGACCTCTTCAAGATGTACCTTCGCCATGCCGACGTCATCGACCGCGTCACGCTGTGGGGGCTTACGGACGGCGACTCCTGGCTGAACGACTTCCCCGTAAGGGGACGTACGGACTATCCGCTGTTCTTCGGCCGCGACGGACAGATGAAGCAGTGCGCAAAGGCCGTATGGAAACTCGCCAAGAACAAGCGGTGGGACGCCGCTTCCCCCAGTCAGGCCAAAAGTTCATCCAGATAACAATCGCATGGCGGAATGAAATTGAGAAATCATGTAGTGGCGGCTGCGGCGATCGCCGCGCTGACGGCCGTGGCGATAGACCATCCGGGCGCGACGGCTGACCGTCTCGCGTCCGACCGCTTCACGCTTGTGGAGAACGGGCGCCCCGCGGCGAAGATCGTCGTGGAATGCGATGAACCTGCAGTGAAGATCGCGGCGTCAAATCTCGACGCGGACTTTGAGCGCGTCACCGGAGAGAGGACATCCGCGGACTCCCGCCGCGCAATCGTCGTCCGCATCGATCCCGCGCTCAATGGGAAGCGCGAGACATATGTGATGAAGGTAACGCCGGACGCGATCGTCGTTTCCGGAAGCGACAGGCGCGGCGCGGTGTACGGAATCTACGAACTCTCCGAGCAGCTCGGCGTCTCGCCGTGGTACGACTGGGCGGATGCTCCGCTCAGGTGGGAGGCGAAGAACGGCGAAAAGCTTAACCTCTCCATAAAGCGCGGGACGTACACGAACGGCGAACCGGCGGTGCGCTACCGCGGAATCTTCCTGAACGACGAGGCGCCGTGTCTCACGGGTTGGGTGAAGAACACTTACGGAACCGACTTCGGAGACCACCGCTTCTACGGGCGCGTCGGAGAGCTCGTGCTGCGCCTTCGCGGAAACTTCATCTGGCCCGCGATGTGGTGCTGGGCGTTCTACGCGGACGATCCCGAGAACTCGAAGACGCTCGACGAAATGGGCGTAATCGTCGGCACTTCGCACCACGAGCCGATGGCGCGCAACCATCAGGAATATGCGCGCCGTCGCAAGGATATCGGAGCCTGGAACTACAGGACGAACAAGGACGCGCTCGACAAGTTCTTCGCCGAAGGCGTTAGGCGAATGAAGACGACGGAGGACGTCGTGACGATCGGAATGCGCGGAGACGGCGACGTAGAGATGGACGGCAACGGAGACATGGAGCTGATGAAGTCCATAATCGCGAACCAGCGTGCCATAATTGAGCGCGAGACGGGCAAGAGCGCGGCGGATGTGCCGCAGGTGTGGGCGCTCTACAAGGAAGTGCAGGACTACTTCGACAAGGGGATGCGTCCGCCCGAGGACGTCACGATTCTCCTCTGCGACGACAACTGGGGAAACGTTCGGATGCTTCCCCGCGCCGAAGAGCGCAACCGCCTGGGCGGATGGGGAATGTACTACCACGTCGACTACGTGGGCGCGCCGCGCAACTCGAAGTTCATGAACTGCACGAGCGCGGCGTCCATGTGGGAGCAGATGTCGCTTGCGTATGAATACGGCGTTGACAGGCTGTGGGTCCTTAACGTCGGAGATCTGAAGCCGATGGAGTATCCGATCACGCTATTTCTCGACATGGCGTGGAATCCGACGCGCTACACGCCGGCGACTCTCGGAAAGTTCACGGAGCGCTTCTGCGCCGGACTCTTCGGCGAGCAGGAGGCGAAGGAGTCCGCGCGCATCCTCGACCTCACGTCTCGCTGGGCATGCCGCTGTACGCCCGAGATGCTGAACAAGGACACGTACGGCCTCGAGTCCGGCGAGTGGGCGAAGGTTGCCGGCGAATACATGAAGCTGGCGAAGGACGCGGAGGCGCAGTACGCGCGGCTTCCGGCGGACGCGAAGGACGCATATTTCGAAATCGTGCTCTTCCACGTAAAGGCGATGGCGAATCTGTACGAGATGTACTATGCGCAGGCGATGAATCTGCATTTGGCCGCCGCGTCCGCAAAGAGCGCAGAGGAAGAGAACGAGATAAACGCCTGGGCGGACAGGGTTGAGGCCGCGTTCAAGCGGCACGGGGAATTGTGCGACGAGTACAACCTGAAGGTCGCAGGCGGAAAGTGGAACGGGATGATGAAGCAGAAGGTGATTGGCTACACGTCTTGGAGCGACGGATTCCCGGCGGATACGTGTCCGAAGGTCGCGCGCGCGGGCGCTGCGGCGGAGAGGGCCGCTGCGGCGGAAAGCGCGGCTAAGCTCTTGGACGCGAAGGAGCCGCGCATCTACTCGGTCCAGCGCGCGAAGTCGTACGACGCCAATATGGGCGAGAACTGGTGGATGCGCCGCCACGACGCGATCCTCGAGCGCGTGAAGGCGGAGCGCGAGTTTGATCTCGTGCTTGCGGGCGACTCGATAACGCATCGCTGGGAGCGCCACGGCAAGGATGCGTATGTGCAGGTCACGAACGAGCTCAAGGTGCTTAACCTCGGCTTCGGAGCGGACAACGTGAAAAATCTGCTGTGGCGGTTCAGGTCCGGCGAGCTCGACGGATACCGCGCGAAGGCGGTTCAGCTGATGATCGGGACGAACAACGGAACGAGCGAGCCGCCCGAGGAGACTGCCGCGCAGATACGCGCGGCGCTCAGGGAGATACGCGCGCGCCAGCCGCAGGCGAAGATTCTGCTGTGTCCGATTCTTCCGCGCGGCACTCCGGATTCCGTGGAGCGCGGCAAAAACGACGCGGTGAACGAACTGCTGAAGCCCCTTGCGGACGGGAAGACGATAGTGTGGACGGACTGGAGCGGATTCTTCACGCTCGACGACGGAAGGCTGACGCCTGGCCTTAACGACGACGGGCTGCATCCGAACGCGAAGGGCTACGCCGAGTGGGCGAAGGTCGCGCTGCCGGTCTGGAAAGCGGCGTGCGGGAAGGGCGCGGCAAAAGGGCGCGAGACGTTGGACGTGAGACGTGGTAATGCGGCTCTCGTCTCTCGTCTCGCGCCTAGCGTCCAAAAGTCCAAGCCGTTCGCCATCGATGCCAACCGCTATGCCAAGGCCGATGCGCCGGAGGGCTTCCGCTGGGAGTTCATCCCCGGGCTTGGATACGGCGAGGGGGCGATGGAGGTATTCCCGCGCGTTGACACGCCGACTGGCGCGAAGCTCTCGTACAAGGTGGCGATTCCTGGCGGTGCGAAGTCCGCCGAGGTGACGGTCGTCACGCGCTCGACGCTTGCGTTCGCGCGGACCGAGGGGCACCGCTACGCCGTTGCGTTTGCGAAGGGCGGCGAGCCTAAGGTCGTGAACTTCAACTCGAGGCTCAACGAAAAGCCGGAGAACATATACTCCGTGTACTATCCGACGATTGCGCGGAGGGTGGTGCGGCAGAAGGTGCGGCTCGAGGTTCCGCACGGCGCGTCCGGCTCCGCGACGCTCGAGCTTTCGCCGCTTGACCCAGGCATTGCCTTCGAGCAGATCCTCGTCGACTGGATGCGGTAGACACGCCCTTTCGGGGGATAGAAGGCATTCGGGCGCTTTGCTATAATTTAGGCATGAAAACTAAAGCGCTTGTTGTCGCCGCGGCAGCGGCATTCGCAGGGGTTGCCTGCGCCGACGTCTCTACCGTAACCATTGGCGAGGCGAAGTATCCGATGGCTCCCGACATGTGGGGCATATTCTTCGAGGACATCGACCTGTCGCTCGACGGAGGCGTCTACGCCGAGATGGTGCGCAACCGCGCGTTTGAGGACGGGCTTGGCGGGATCCGCGAGCTGACGCTCGAGTACTGGCATCCGTTCGGCGCGGCGACTTACGAGCTTGTCGCGAAGGGCGGTCCGTACGAGAAGAGTCCCGCGTTCTGCCGCGTTAAGTCCCGCAAGGGCGGCGGAATCCTCAACGATGGCTATTTCGGAATGAACGCCGTCGCCGGTGCGTCCTACGACTTCGAGGTCGAGCTGCGCGGCAACGCAGTCGTCGAGGTCGAGTTCGCAGGCGCGAAGCAGTCGTTCTCGCTCAAGGGGACGGACGGGAAGTCGTGGAAGGCGTTCTCCGCGCGGTTGGTGCCGACGGCGAGCGATCCGAAGGCGAGGCTTGCGATAAGGCTTTTGGACGGAGATCATTTCGACATCGACTGCGTGAGCCTCATGCCGGCGGACCGCGTGGCGGGGCTGTTCCGCCGCGACCTCGTGGAAGTGCTCAAGGCGCTGAATCCGAGCTTCATGCGCTTCCCCGGCGGATGCTGGGTGGAGGGCGACACGATGAAGGGCGCGTATCGCTGGAAGCAGACACTCGGCGGGAAGTGGGACCGCCGCACGCAGTGGAACGTCTGGAAATACTGGTCCACGAACGCAGTCGGCTTCCACGAATACCTGCTCCTCAGCGAGGCGCTCGGCGCGAAGCCGCTCTTCTGCATCAACGACGGCGAAGCCCACAGGGACAAGGTTCCGCTCGACAAGATGGACGAGATCGTGCAGGATGCGCTGGACTGCATCGAGTACTGCAACGGAGGCGTAGACACCGAGTGGGGCGCGAAGCGCGCCGCGGCGGGGCATCCGGAGCCGTTCAACCTCGAGTACCTGGAGATCGGCAACGAGCGCTGGGGCAAGGAGTACGACGACCGCTATGCGCTCATCTACGACGCCGTGAAGGCGAAGTACCCCGAGATCAAGATCATCTCCAACTACTTCAAGGACTGGCAGGTCAAGGCGCGTCCGTTCGAGCTGCGCGACGACCACGACTATCAGCGTCCGGACTGGTTCATGTCCGTCGGCGCGGAGCGCTACGGGAAGATGGAGCGCGGGAGCTTCGGAATCTTCGTCGGCGAGTACGCCGTCACGGAGGGTACGGGGCGCTACGGCTCGCTACGCGCGGCGATCGGCGAGGCGGCGTACATGTGCTCGCTCGAGCGCAGCGCCGACCTCGTCAAGCTCGCGGCATATGCGCCGCTCTTCGCGAACGTCGAGCACACGACGTGGACGCCGAACCTCATCTACATCGACACCGACCGCGCCTATCTCACGCCGAGCTACTGGACGCAGCGCCTCTTCGGCGAATACAGGGGCGACGAGGTGCTCGCGATCGACATCAACACGACGACGTTCGACGTGACCGTTCCGAAGACATGGGGCGCGAAGGGGAACGACGACTTCACGATCCGCAGGGTGCAGGGCTCGGCGCTCCGCCGCGCGGACGGCTCGGTCGTTCTCAAGCTTGTGAACTGCGGCGACGAGCCCGCGCCGGTGAAGGTCAATCTCCGCGGAAAGGCCGAGAAGACCGTGCTCACGTCCGCCTGCGCGGACGACGCGAACACCGCGTTCGAGCCGGAGAAGGTGAAGCCTGTCACGACCGAAGTCGACTTCACGGGCGAGGACGTGCTGCCTCCGCTCTCGCTGTCCGTCTACGTGGTCGAGTCTAAGTGACGCATTTCGCCTCTCCCCGCCCCATGCCGGATTTGCCCTTGATGGGCGAAATATGGTAGAATACCGGGAAAGGGAAAGGGGAGATGATGAATTCCGCAATAGCTATGCTCTTGGCGGCCTCGGTTCAGGTCGCCTTCGATATGCCGTTCGACGGCAAGGCCACGGTCGCGCTTGACGGTCCTGACGGACGCCGCGTGCGCAACCTCGTCAACGGGATCGAGTACAAGAAGGGGCGCCACACCGTCGAATGGGACGGACGCGCCGAGGACGGCTCAGGCGCCGCAGGCGGCAAGTACACCGTCCGCGTCGTCGCCCATCCCGGCATCGGCTACGACTTCCGCGGCACATTTGCCGCGGGCGGCGAGAAGATGTTCTCTGGGTTCGGTCCGAACCACCTCCCCTGCACCATGCTCGCGCCGGCCGGCGACTTGATGGTCGCGGCGGCGCTCTTCACCGAGGGCGGGAACTCAACGCTCGTCCTTTCGCACGAGGGGAAGCTGCTCAACGGATACGGCGACGGATGGAACCTCGGCAACAAGGCGTGCTTCTACCTCGCGGGCACGAACGACTGGCTGTATTCCGTGCGCGAGCGCGACGGAAACGACCTTGAGCTGCACTGCTACGGACTTCTCCGCAACGCGCGGCGCCATGCCGAGATATCCGGCGCGCCAAAGACGTCGCTCAAGGGAGCTGCGCGCATCGGCGGGAAGGTCTACCTCTCCAATGCGCTCTCGCGGACCGTCGACGTCTATGCGCTTGAAGACCGTCCCGACCGCGCTCGCCTCGTCTTCACGGGCGAGCGCATCGAGCGTCCGTTCGCCGGTCCTCTCTGCGTTGACGGCGACAGCCTGGTGTATCCGATGTTCGATCGCCAGACAGCAATAGCGGTGAAGGGCGGGGAGCTATTCGCGCTTGAGGAGGGCGACAGCGTTGTGCATGTGTACGAGCGCTCGTCCGGACGCGAGACGCGCATCATCGGCGAGCGCGGAAACGGCTACGCCGGCGCGTGGAGGAAAAACAGGCTCGTCAATCCGACGGCGCTCGCCTTCGACTCGAAGGGTTCGCTCTGGATCGCCGAGAGCCGCTACAACCCCAAGCGCGTCTCGCGCTGGAACGCGGAGACGGGAGTGTGCGAATATGAGAAGGTCGGCAGCGAGAAGTACGGCTCGCCCGGCGTCGGCATGGACGAGGAGGACGCGACGCGCTGGATCGCGCACGACACTGAGTGGCGCTACGATCCCGAGAAGGGCGTCGACGAACCGATCGCGCTTCTCTTCAACGAGACGATTCCGCAGGGCGAAAGGTACGATGTCCCGCCGCGCAGCTCGCGCACCTACCGCTTCGCGCGTCGCGGCGGAAAGACCTACGTCATAGGCAACGACGGCGTCACTATGATTTGGGAGTACCTCAATTCCGAGATGCGCCTCAAGCCTCTCGCGATGTTCGGCTCGCCCGGATTCTACTCGCACATGATCGGACGCGAGCACTCGTGCGCGCCGATTGGAGAGGCGTACGTGAAGGCATTTCCAGACAGGGGCGGCGATCGTTTCAAGCACGACGAGGCGACGCTGATGGCGTGGCACGACCTCAACGGCAACGAGCGCTTCGACGCGGACGAGTTCGAGTTCGGTCCGTTCGACGCCGGCGCGCCGTGCGGATGGGGTCTCTTCGTGAGCGATCTCGACTTCACCGTGCCGATTGCGCAGGACGGCGAGATATGCTTCCTCGACTTCGCTTTCCCCGAATGGTCGCTGTCGAAGGCGCTAGCGGCGAAGCGGAAGATGAAGGGGCGCCTCCCGACAGGTGCGGCCGTTCCCGGACGCACGGAGAACTACTGCACGCGCGACGGACGCTTCATATATCCGACGCAGTCTCCGTTCATGATGGCGTTCCTCCCCGATGGCACGCTCGACTGGTACATCAAGAATCCGCACGCGAACGTCCACGGTTCGCACGACGCGCCGATGCCGCGTCCGGGCGAGCTGCAGGGCGCGCTCTTCTCCCTCGGATCGGTCCCTGGCGGAGAGAAGGGCGAGTACGAGGTGTTCGCGCTCAAGAACAACCACGGACGCATCTTCTTCCTGACGACGGACGGAATCTACCTCGACGAGATATTCTCCGACTGCCGCGTCGCCGCGGCGAACGACGAGACGTACATCGGCGGCGAATCGTTCGGCGGATCGTTCCAGTGGGACCGCAAGGGACGCCGCGCCATTCTCACGTCCGGCGGCGGCGGATACCGCTGGTACGAGATCACGAACCTCTCGAAGATTCGCGAGAGCCGGTACGAGCGCGAGTTCAGCGCGGAGGAGCTCGTCGCTGCGCAGGAGGCGAACCCCGTCGTGGCTGCGGGGAAGGCCGGCAGGGCGTCGCTAGCTGTGCCGGACGCGAAGGGTCCGGCCGAAGTCGCGCACTGGCAGTTCGGCGCGTGGCACGTGCGCATCGCCGCGTGCCGCGACGCGGGCAGGCTCAGGCTTGAGTACACGGTGTGGGAGCCGAGTCCGTGGGTCAACAACGGAACTGATCCGTACCTCATGTTCAAGACTGGCGACGCAGTTGACTTCCAGTATCTCGACGAGGGCGGCAAGCCGTGCAGGCTGATGGTGTTTCCGCCGGACAAGGCGATTCTCTACCGCCACGAAGCGAAGGGAACGCCGCACGACTTCGCGTCTCCGTGGCGCACGCACACCGTGGGCGACGTGTCGTTCCCGACGGACCTCGACGTCAAGGTGCGCAGGGGCGGCGGAGACTACACCGTCTCGTTCCTCGCCCCGGGAGACTTCTCGGCGGCGCGCGAGCTCAGGTGCGATTTCGGCGTCATATTCGGCGACCGCGACGGAACGGTCAATCTCTCGCGTTCGTACTGGAGCAACAAGGACACCGGACTCGTCAACGATGTTCCGGGCGAGATAATCCCCGCGCCGGAGAAGTGGGGTACGGCGCGCTTCGGCTCGGCGCAGGCCGAGGCGGACGACGCGCCGAAGGCTCCGGCCGCGGTCGAGTCGGCTAAGCTCGCGCGCGTCGATTCGTCCGTGAATCCATTCGCGCTCGAGAGGGCGCCCGACGGACGCGGGTACCACGGCGAGTACTACGCCGCGGGTCCGGTGTACGACTGGAAGAAGGGCGTCCTATATGCATCCGCCGGACGCGGCAAGGTCGTCGCGATGACGCTCGAGGGCAAGCCCGTTGCTTCGTGGAATCTCCCCGGCGCGCGGACGTTCGACAGGTTCGACTCAATGGCCATCGACGAGGCGACAGGAGATGTGTTCGTGCTCGCCGGAGGGCTCGCGGCGCAGGATCCGCGCCGCAACGAGGAGGCCGCAGGAAGACTCTACCGCATCAGGTCCGGCGCGGCGGAGGGAGAGCTCATCGCGGAGAAGGTGTGCGCCATATCGCAGAAGGTCAAGGACGGACGCCTCGCGTGCATGACTCCGCGTTCGACGATGGAGTGGATCTCCTGCGCGGACGGTTCGCGCACGCCGATAACCGAGACGCCGGTGAGGAACGGCTCGTCGTATCCGTGCATGATCGACTTCGCGCCCGACGGAACGCTCATCTCGTTCGTCGAGCATCGCAACTACTACCAGTACCGCGACGGGGAGCCTGTGATGATGCGCTCTCCGTTCGGCGACCGCGAGATATGCATGACGCGCGGTTCGGTCGTCGGCGATGAATTCTGGGCGCTCAACGGCGAGACGATCAAGCGCTACGACGCGCGCACTATGAAGCCTGCGCCGGGCGTGGTCTACGGCGGCGCGTCGGGATACGTCATCGCACATGTGCTGATGGACAGCGGAATGCACGCCGTCGGCATCTGCGCCGTGCCGAACGGACTCTATGCGGTCCTCTCTAAAGTCGACAGCGCGGTGTACCTGATGCGCTACGACGCGGGTTCCTGGACGCTTGTCCCGGAGAAGCGGCTTGGCGGCGTCCATGACCTCCCGAACTTCGCGCTAGACGACGACGGATTCTTCGCCGCCGACTCGCTCGTGTGGGGGTGGGACGCTAAGTCGAACGATCCGACGTCCGCCTCGCTCGTCAGGATGCCGGTCCGCGCGACGGTGGTCCTGCCGGACGGCAAGGCGTTGCACGTCACCGAGACGCACGGACGCCACGTCGAGTTCAGGCACGGGAAGTTCTCCGACGCGGAGCTTACGCTGGACTACGGCCGCGACTTCAAGGACTATCCCGAGGCGGACGACGGGCACGGGCAGAAGTGGGACGCGTACCATCCGGTCGCGGCGTTCGCCGTTCCGGAGGCGGAGCGTCGATCGCTCGTGTTCGCCATGCGCGTCGACGGGGTCGTGAAGACCTATCTCGTCGACCGCGATGGACATCCTGTCGGCGAGGGGACCAGCTGGTGCGGCGAAAGCGCGCTGCCGCGTCCGGAGGGGGCGGAAGGCGACTTCACCTCGCTTGCACCGCTCGCCGACGGACGCTTCGCGGCGCAGATCGGAGGGAAGGGGTATGTCTACTCGAAATCGGCGGGGACTGTCCCCGTGTGGAAATGCGAGGGGACTGTCCCCGATCTTGACGGCAACGGGCTCGACGCGCACGGCTCGGTCGTGGCCGTTGTGAGGTCCGAAAAGGGCCAGCTCGCCCTCTACGCCTGCGAAGGAGCGGGGTTCCGCAAGCTTGACGAGACAGACGGACTTGTCACTCCCAGCGCTGTCAGGGTCAGGGGGAATCGCGTGGTTGTGTGGGAGAAGTCCATCGGACGCATTTCTCGCTACACTGTAACGCGCAAAGCGATATGCGACAGTAAATCAAGTTTGTGAGATATTGCAAAAAGCGTTTAAGGTGCTTTGCAAGGGAGATAAAACCCCGCTCAAGAGGTCCATCTGCATAGGAGTGCACTAGGGGGCGATGGTCTGGCACTTGAGCGGGAAGGTGGTCTGGTGGCAACGCTATGCGTCGCCGTCGCGGAGGACTAGCTGAGTTGTGTTGCCGCGGACGAGTCCGGTGTTGGCTCTGTTGCGAATCGGCAAATAAGTAAAGTTTTGGCGTTGGAGCTTGATGTTTATCACGGTCGACGACTCGTGCAAGTAATCGGCGTAATCGCCTCCTGGCCAACCCGAATGATAATTTGGGTCACGGTAGTTCTCCTCCGTCCAGGTATTGCCGTCTCTGTAGGCATAATTGTAGCCGAACGGAGACCCAGGGACATCCACGCGATCGCTCGTTGTCTGATGAGTATCCCAATCGGTATAGTAGGCAGTGACCCGCTCCACGACTCTCACTGCAGTGCGAGCGGTTACGTGGCCCACGCCCTGCGCGTATTTTACTTGCGTCAATTTGTACTCGTCGATTCTTCCGGTCGCAGGAGATGCAGGCGTGGTGACGTTTGCGAGGGAAATTGTCACGGAATGGAGACCGGGCCAGGTAAGCGTCACAGAATCACCCTGCTGCGAGAGCGTGACTGTGCGCGTGTCCTTGAGTACATCGTTGAGGTAGAGGTTGACGGTCATCAGTAGGGTACCTCTGATGTGATTGGAGTGGTCGAGATGGATTTGGCGTCAGCGGTCGTCTCCTCCTCGCCGATGGCGATGATGAGCCCATTTGTTACAGTACAGGGGCGGAACTTTGCGCGAATCATATATGACGATGAATCCCAGTATAGGCCCTCGAAGGAGTATATAGTGCCGTTCGCGCCTGTACTTGAGCCTCCTCCGCCGCCTTCACCTCCGCCGCCGCCTTCACCGCCGAGGTGGACCGCGCCGACGACGGACTGACTGATTGCTACCACGGCCGTGTCGCCTTCATTCTCCGGCGCTTCGTATGAGACCTCGGCAATACAGACGTTCATGACGTTCTCGCCGGTCGCTGACTGCCCCTCTTCCGATGAGAACTCGGCATCTACGGAGACTACGGAGCCGTTTGATTCCGTAACGGTGACGACGAGCCAGACGTGGTCGGCGGAAGTGTCAATGTCGTCAAGGGAATACCAGGGTGTGTCGGCGTTGTCGGCCTGGATAACGGTCGCGCCGGAGATGTCGGACGTTGCGACGTCCTCGCCTGCATAGGAAAGGAGATGCTCGGTTGGGAGATAGATCTTGTAGCCGCCTTCGCCGGAATTGAGCGAGGAATCCCAGCGCACCTCGTAGGGGAGGG
>Ga0129306_1000391_pt1 | contig 70298 bp, 60 predicted proteins | sample P827metagenome_FD_94438 | JGI IMG/M metagenome (GOLD analysis project Ga0129306, IMG submission 94438) | Capybara group fecal microbial communities from Wisconsin, USA - P827 metagenome | ecosystem: Host-associated > Mammals > Digestive system > Large intestine > Fecal | place: USA: Wisconsin... | reverse complement strand
TACAGCCTTCATCGGTGGCATCATTTATGTCATTATTATGTTCCTCTTAAAAGGGCTTAATAAACATGATGCAGAGCGTATGCCATTGATTGGGAAGTTTTTTAGAGATAAATAAGCTCTACATGCCATTTTCTGACTACTATTTTCCAAATACTTATTCTCTACATAGTATTCTCTAACTTATTATTTATTTCTATTAACAACAAAAACACCACCATAACGCACTAGATGGTTATGGTGGTGTTTTTTATTTTATCCCTAAAATTCTATTTAGGTCTAAATGGTCGATATATTTCTTTTGAAATCTTACGTCCCCAAAATAACATTTTTTCTTTTAAGGACAAGGATTTATAGAGCGCAATAAACACTCCTTTTTTATGTTTTTTAAACTCTCTATTACGCCGAGCGCGCTCTTCACCAATCGTGGACTGAATACAGTTTTTCTGCACTACTAAATCTTTGTCTAAGGAATACAACTGACAGCCCTTCAGTAAATAGTAATTCTGGAATACATCAATTTCAAAATTAATTGGCGTCTGCAATTCCACAATAATTTCAGCAGCCGCACGATTTATTACATATGCATGAGCCAAAGTAAAACTAAAAGCGGAATATATGCGACAATTACTTAATGACTTCACTTGTTTAAACTGATAGGAGCTCTTATATAAACAAAGCGCCGCTGGCTTTTCTTGATGGCGAACAAAGTCTTCTATTTCTTGAAAGTCTTTATATGCAATATCATTACAAAAGCCTATATCATCTTCAAAAACAAACAATACCTCTTCTTGGCTAGCTAAAAATCGCTTGATTATCTCAAGATGACTCAAAGCACAGCCTATTTCAGGTTTCCCTAAAATAATATCCTTATTTATATTCTGCCCTATTTCATCAGCAGATAAGTCATCCCCCATAATGGCATCAAAAAAGATTGGTTCTACACCGATTTTCTTACACTCATAGGCCACATTTTCTCTACGCTCTATATTATTTTTATTAGATATAAAGTAATAGTACATGACATTTCCTATTTTAAAATTAATTCACTATGACACTTCGCCTTATCTCATCACCTATTGTATAACGATTTGTCATTATTTACTACCCCTATTGTTCTATCTAAGGGTTCTTTTCACGAAGAGGTAAACTCCCTAAGGTTATGCCTAACAAAAGGAAAAATAAGCGACTTACAGGCTTTAAGATCAAACCAGCATCAACTATGCCTTGACCATATAAAACGAAGAAAGACGCTAGCATAGCTACAAATAGAAAATTACCTGGCTTTTGCCATACGATTTTACATAGAAGGCTCAATATGCCTAAGGTCATGGCTACAAAACCGATAGTCCCAACAGTGCCAGTAGTAGCTAAAAACCACATAAACATACTATGTGCATGAGGTACATTTTGCTCATGTGCTACAGGCAAAATATAATGGCCATAATACTGGGTAACCCAGTTTTTTAAACCAATACCAAACCAAGGTGAATCCTGCCACATATGATAGCTTGAAATCCAAAAATACACGCGTTCCATATCATAATTACGAGATAAATCATCATGATATTGAGGGCCAAAATAAACTATTGCAGCCATTACTACCAATGAAAGTACAAATGGTACAAAGCGCCGTTGTTTCACGGCCGCACGTAAAGATAGAAGAAGGATTGTAATCATACAGCCTAGGCTTAGACCTAGCATAGCACCGCGCGAAGCTGTTAAAAATAAGGACACGCCTCCTAAACCAATAGTAAGTAAAGTAATAACACTATATAGATAGTGCCTTTGCTTTATATATTTTATAAAAAACGCCACTAAAAATGGCAAAACTAAAGCAAACATGGTCCCCAAAGTATTAGGCGATCCATAAAATCCATCAATGCGTCCCACTTCCCCCATTTCATAATATTCAAAGAGGGAATGCGCTCCTAGAAAAATAGTGGACGTAATTAAGCCAAACTCTACAGATCGTTCCTTCGTAAGCTTACGCACCATGTATAGAACTACTACACCAGGTAACGCCCAGGACAGGTAATTTAGGGCAATGTTGAGACTAGGATAATCCTTCAAAGCTAACGAAGCAATAATAATTAAACCATAAAATAAGCCCATCCCTATATAAATCAGAGGGGACACTTTAAATAATTTAAAATCCTTGGCTTTTATTAAACCATATATAGTAAATAGAATCCCCAAAGCAAAGGTATTACTAATCAGCGCGTTAGACGCGGAATTGCCTAGGGCTACTACCATTAAATATAAAATTATACTACCAATAGTATATGTGTTAATCATTTTTAACTCCAATGCATAAATGCATGTAGAACCATTGCATGTGCACATTTCACTTGAAATCAATAAAACAGCGACATTATTCTTGCCAATCTTAGCGTGCTATCTGACCAATAATATGACGAATTAACTCTGCCTGACTATAAGCAGCATTCGCTGCTTGGAGGCCCTGCTCATATAGGGGTAGGCGATCTTTAAACCCATTTACAAAGAGCTCTAATTGTTTCGCAAAAATATCTTCACTCGTAAGGTCCACTACTTCGCCAATATCATAGGTAGACACTACTTCTGGATTAATTTCTGGGGACTGTAAAATCGGCTTATAATACCCAATGGCATTAAAGAGCATAGCACTCCAGTGATAGCGATACCGCTCCGCTCCATAAGGCGCTAAAATAGCATCCACACTGAGTAATGCATCCTCCCACTCGGGCCCGATTAAGTTCTTGTGCCAAAATTCCAAATTAGGCGTATTCTTATATTCTTCTATAATAGCCTCAAACTCGCGCGCATCCTCCTGCATCGCTGTGGCCCCTTGAACAATTAATTTTACAGGCACCGTAAATTGTGCCTTTTTAAAAGCATTAAGGAAAAATCGTACATTTTTTTCACGCCGATATTGTCCAAAAAAGCCTAGCGTAATAGGCTCTTTATAGGTAAGGCTTGGCTCCACCTGAGTATATACAGGCTTAAATACAGGCGGTGCAATTAAATCAATATTCGTTAAATTATCTCCACCAAAATCATCTCGTAATGTAATGATTTTTATGTGAATGTTCTTATATTTCTCACAGCGCCGCACCTGTTTAACAAATCGTGCTTTTTCACGCGGGTTGATGCCATGAACTATAAAATATACAGGAACTGGTGAATCCTTTAGCTTTGTCTGCAACAAAGCCTTTAAATATCTAAATGTAGAAGTAGGAATCACTACGCAATCACATTCGCCATTTTTAATTTTCTCATACGCTGAGTTAAACCATCGTCTCCGCCGTACCTCACGCTTTACTGACAAGAATAGCTTTTGAAAGCGACTGGCTCCAGCATAAGTCACCACTTCACCACCTGCTAAGTATTCAACTGGTGCTTTATAATCAATTTTAAAGGGAAAATTTTCTGGCACCCAAAATACCGGTTCATGGCCTTGTGCTTTGAGTTCATTAACTAAAATGCGATCAAACTCAACCTCATGGCCAGCAGGCATTATGATACTCTCTAAAATAGCAACTCTCATTCCATACTCCCTAATAATCTTACAACTAATTTCACGCGCTCATCTAGCTTTCAAAATTTAAACCTACCTAAGCTATAAAGCCCTTAAAGTATTATATTACAGTTTCCCCTTGAAATATTATAGTCCCCTGGAACCATAGAACCTTATATTACAGTTCACCGATAGAACCTTATATTACAGTTCGCCATTAGACTTATTTAGATAATATAACTTCACATACTTATTCATAGTATAGAAATAATGGTTTGACGCCAAAATCCAGCCCATTTTTCCATCTAAAAAGCCTTTGTTTAAGATATATACTTTAACGAATGCCCATAGAGGTCTAAATAAAATATCTTTAGCGAAGCTACAGCGCTTGCCACGAGCCACATATTGTTTAGCGGATAAGGTCGTATACTTATTGAATTTATTAAAATACTGTTCCCAGTTTTGATACGTATAATGGTATAAAGCGCCTGGCAAACGCTCTACTGGATAGGGATGAATCACCTTCTCATGAACTAAGCCTTCCACATACGTATTAGCTTTAGGCATAAGACGGCACACCAAATCAGGGCGAAGCACACCATGAGTCGCCACATTATGTTTAAATTGATTATGTCGTTGTATCTCATAGGCAACAGGCTTATTCTGAATCACGGCTTGTTCAATTGCCTTAGCGAGTTCAGGACTGCAATGTTCATCCGCATCAATCAAGAAAATCCAATCACATGAGGCCTGCTCTATGGCAAAGGTTTTCTGCGCGCCCCAATCGCCATTCATGGAGCGGCTAATCACGGTAGCGCCTAATCCTTCCGCTAGTTTTTGAGTTTGATCTGTACTGCCATCATCTACAACAATGATTTCCTTTGCAAATGAACAGCTTTTAATACAAGTCTCTATATTCTTCTCTTCATTTCTTGTCAAAATAAGAACACTAACATCTACCATAGCTCTATCCTTCGTGATGAGTACAACTGCAAACTATTAAAATTGCTATAAAATACTATTTAAACTTACTGTTTAATATAACTGCTTTAACATTCTTAACACATTATAGCACAAAAGCACCTACTATAGGCATGACAAAGGTGGGATTGACATAAAAAAGCAGTAAGTTTTTCAACTTACTGCTTTTTATATTCCTTAGACTACCCTAAAAGTCTAATTATATCTTAACTGTTCCAGCCCTCTTTTAATGTATCATTTAATGCACTATCGCTAATTTGCAAAAACTCACCTTGTGCATTAGGCATAGTATGAAGCATAAATAGCAAGGCTTTTAATTTATCAGCCTGCTCTTTATACACTGCATAGGAATTTTGATCAGTACACACCTCTGTGTTCAAGAAAACAGCTATTGCTTTCTCTGGATGTTTTGCTTCCCAATCGACTAATTCCTTATAAATCTGACTTTGCAACAATTCAGCCGGACGTTGCCAGTCATTGGCCCAACGAGTAAGAATAATCATAGCATAGGCATTTAATGTATTGAGCCACATCGTATTCATTACATGACTGACAGTGATACTCATAGGACGCCCTTCCCAATCAGCTTCCTTAGCTGTATCAACTAGTGCTTGGTAGTATGCTTCATCATCTTTTAACGTCGTCACTGGATTATATAGTAAAGACCAAGTAATAATGGATGGATGATTTTTATCGCGACGAATTAAGTCTTGAATCGTTTCCTTATGTGCTTCTAATAGTCTGGACTTTATGTCAATCTTATTAAAATTAGCATCCCCTGGTTTTAAATCCTTTGACAGCAAGCCTGCACCTGGGATTTCACCAATTACTAAAAGCCCACATTCATCGGCCATAGCCAAGACTTGAGGACTCAAAGGTCTGCCACCACTGTAAATACAATTGCCGCCCAGGCTCAATATTTGTAGCATGCGCTGCTTAATCTGCGCCGGTGACATAACTAAGGTATCGCCATGAGCCTTAGACCACAACAAGCCTTTTAAACGAGTCATTTCACCATTTAACTTAAAGTTCCCTCCGTCCACTTCAACAGTGCGAATGCCTACTTTAAAGCTATAGGAATCATGTTGCTTCCCTAAACGGCTCACTTCTAATTCCAAGTTATATAAATAGCCATGACCAATGCTCCAAATTTGAGGATTATCGATAACAAGCTTCGCATTGCCACCTACACCAGTAGCGATGATGCGACCATCACGAGTGCGCAATGTTGCTGTTACCAAGCAATTCCCCTGCACATGAGCCATGTATTGAAGCACTGCTTGCTCCTTAGTAATAGATACGGTCTGCACCATCACATCCGTTAGGCGTGTAGTTGGCACCGTATATAAGCTAACGCCCCCATATATGCCAGTAGGGACGGAAAAATTAAAATGAGGCTGATTCACACGCTGCCCTTTAGGCGATGTAATCACTTGCCCCGCCGGTAATGCATAGGGTGATAATTCATTATTAACTTTTACAACAATGCGATTGTCTTCGCCATACCGAAGTTGGCGCGTTACATTTAACGATGAGGAAGTATAAATCCCCTCATGACGTCCCGCTTCAATGCCATTTACATAGACAACAGCGCGGTTGCCAATTCCATCAAAGCGCAAAAACACATCTGAACCAAGCCAGCGCTTAGGTATAAATACTTGCCGCTCATACCACATGGTGCCACAATAGGCACGTTCTTCGGGCAACACAAAGACATCCTGTAACGCTGCGGGAACAGGTACTGAAATGTCGCGGGCTACTCCAGATTCATAGCTCTTATCCTTTGCAGGATCAAAGGCAAAAAACCATTGGCCATTTAAATCTAAGCAGTCACGAAATGCATTGTCTACTGGCTGTAATAACTCCATAGTACTCATTAATGACTCCTCCTATGCTTTCTTATCTAAGTATATACTATATATGCACTCATAGACAATTAATTTATCACTAAATTTAAGTGTTTTCTTTAAAATCTTATATCAAAATTGTATAATTAACCATTTTGTTCTATGATAAAATATAAGTATATATTACATACCTTACTTATACATTCAATTACAAAGCATTATATAAATAACTGAGGAGAGTCCTATGAGTAAAATTACTGAAAACACCCGCTACAATACAGTTATCTTCGATTGCGATGGCACCTTATTAAACACACTTGACGATTTAGCTGATACGATGAATCATGTTCTAGCACTGTATCAGCATCCTACACGTACTCTTGATGAAATTCGCAGCTTCGTAGGCAATGGCCTAGGCAAATTAATTGAGCGCAGCGTCCCTGCTGATACATCAACTGAGACTCAAACCGCTATGCTCGCTGATTTTAAATCCTATTACGCTGAGCATTGGCAAGATAAAACTGCACCGTATGAAGGTATTTATGAACTCCTAGACAGTTTAAAAGAACGGGGCTATAAAATAGCAGTTGTGTCCAATAAAATCCAAGAAGGCGTGACGGCCTTGAACGAACAATATTTTAAAGGCTATTTTCCCGTAGGCATTGGTGAACGACCTGGTCTTGCGCGCAAGCCAGAACCAGATATGGTGTATGCAGCCTTAGATGAACTCAATAGTAATAAAACGCAGGCTGTATATGTAGGAGATTCTGAAGTCGATTTAGCTACAGCACGCAATTCAAAATTACTCCCTATAGCTGTTACTTGGGGCTTTAGAGGCGAAGTATTCTTACTCAACCAAGGGGCTGAACACATTGCACGAAAACCTAGTGATGTGCTAAGCATATTAGAAGAGTTAAACAAATAGCCCCCCCTTGTTCTGAATCTCAATTAAATTACATAGTCCACTCTTTCGGAATCTCAACTAAATACATCGGACACTCGGTCTGAATTTCAAAAGAAAAAGCTGTAATACCATGAGGTATTACAGCTTTTCTATTACCATTTATTCTTCACTTATAGGCGATACTTTAGGTAAATCCCAGTCAATTTCTTCCCAATACGTCTCGGACAATTCAATGTAGTCACCTTTTTGTTTAAAGCTTCGATGTAAATACTCAAGGCCGCCATCTACAGCAACGGTCTTACAACTACAAAGTTTTACATCATGAGTCCATGTAGACTCTAGTATATCGGCGCAGTGACAACATTGAACTTTATTAGAAACAATTCGTTGTACCGTTATTTTTCGATTCATTGTAATCCCTTAATACTTACGCTTTCAGCTTAGCCGCTTCTTTAATGAGCTCCACAGCCAAACGCGCTGTATCATATAAATCTTTTTCTGGGATATATTCTTCCTTAGAATGAGGATTGCGAATTCCCACGCCAAGCACTACGCTTGGTACACCATAGGCATTAAAGAAGCAAGCATCGCTACCGCCACCACCTTCAGTGATATTAATAGGGAATTCTAAATTTTCACAAGCACGCTTTGCCAATTGTACAGTCTCATGATCTTCGGCCACTTTAAATGGCGAATAATTTTTAATTACCGTTACCTCTGCAGTGGCGCCCATTTCACGAGCAACTAACTCAAAAGTGCGCACCGCATTGTCAGTAAGCTCTGTTAATTTTTCCTTATCGCGGCTTCTCGTTTCCATTACAATAGTCGCTTCTTCTGGCACTACATTCGTTTCTCGTCCACCATGAATAATGCCAATGTTAGCCGTTGTTTCTTCATCAATACGACCTTGAGGTAATTTAGTAATAATATTCGCTGCTACAACAATAGCGCTAATGCCCTTCTCTGGGGAATTACCAGCATGGGCAGATTTACCAATAATGCGCGCTTCAATGCGGTTCTTCCCTGGCGCTTTACGCACAATGCGGCCTGGAGAGTTAATCGTATCAAAGACAAAGCCATACTGAGCCTTTAATAAAGAAGAGTTCATTACACGAGAGCCATTAACGCCCCCTTCTTCTGCAATATTGAAGACAATCTGTAAATCTCCATGAGGAATTTTTTGCTCATCAATCGTGCGCAATGCTTCTAAAATAGTGGCAATACCTACCTTATCATCAGCCCCTAGTACAGTAGTCCCATCGGACGTGATAAGGCCATCTTTTAATTGAGGCTTTACATCCTTACAAGGCTGCACATTGTCCATATGAGCCGTTAACATAATCATAGGCGCCTCAGGAATAGTGCCCTTGCGAGTAGCTACTAGATTTCCAGCTGTACCACCTAATTTAGTACCACCATCATCTTCCACTACAGTAAAACCTAAACCTTCTAAACGCTTAGTAAGTAAATCGGCAATCTCACGCTCGCCTAATGTTGGCGTGTACATTCTTAATAACTCAAAAAACTCATCAAGTAAACGCTTTTCTTGGATCATAATGGCCTCCCTTTTCTAATTAATTTACATTCTACAAATTATTCGAAAATTAAACATACCTTTATACAATACATTTCGCTTTGATGAGCCTATTTTCCTTCTTTTTAAAATAAAAAGAGCAACTATTAAAGTTGCTCTTTATCCCCATACCCACCCTACATATATAATCAATGATTGGTATTATCCTTGTTTAATTTGTAAGCATAACCTGTAAGTTGTATGGGCAAAAATTGTAAATCGTGCCGCGCCCCACAGCTGGAGTCAACATAGACAGGGTATCATTCGCCTTATATATGCACCTTAACAATCTATTGAATTTTATATTTCGCTATATTCGACATACCAATTCGTCTTTTGAATCAATCGGTCTAATTCTCGTGCTTCTTTAGCGTATTTATCAGCTTCTTTTTGCAATGATGATGCATCTAATACTGGTAGCACTTTTATCTCAGACTGTCTTCCACGAACATTAGGCACACTATACCGAGCATATTCACTATATGCTGAAGAAAGTCTAAATAAATAATCTCTGCGAACCAAAGCAGCCTGTAATGTTTCAGTAGTTGCTCTATCCTTCTCATCTAGTACATAGGTAGACGCATTAATTCTCTGAATATTCGTAATCAAACGCAACAACTCTTCACTCTTTTGATGTTTTACTTTGATAAGAATTTGTGGATCCTCTTGAGGAACCTCACCTTCTTGAATCTGTAAATTTCGTTCAATTCGGTCATGAAGATTATTTACAATCCCCAAGAGTGTACTTCGTTCCATAATAGCTTCGGCTAGTTTCATTTATGTCACCTGCTTTTTATAAATATCTTTTTGCTTCTAGAGCTTCTTGCTTATCCTTTGCGGAAGCCTTATGATTTCGCTCTCCCAACAATTCATCAGGCTTCGAAACCAAAGGGTCAATCCGATCGGCCTTAGCTAATATCCAAGATATTAGATTATCATCCTTGGACTGTGTCGCTAAAATATTTGCATATGTTCTTATATCTTGAGCTAGTTTATAATCCTCAATTGTATTCAGCAAGGCTCTTGTCTTACCTTTTTCTTTATTAATACGCTCTATTAATAATTCTTTTCTTTTTTCCTCTTCTAACCACAATCGATGCTTTTCTTCTCTAGCTTCTCGTTCTTCTTTAACGACCCTATATTCTTCATAAATTGAAGCTATAATTTCTGGCATCAAATTCTCAAGTTTTTTATCTTCTCCATCTTTTATAAATTTTCGTTGACTAAATTTTATACGAAATATCCCAGTTGGCACTTTATCATATTTTCTAATTTGTGGTTTTACTGCCCATTTATTATTTTTTACTGCATCTTCATATATGATTAAATCCCGTGCTTCTTTCTTTGTAATTTCATGAGGCACCTGATTTAACTTTTCAACAATATCAAATCGAACTTCATCTCCCCCAAATTTAAGTGTACAATTTTCAGTAACTTCAACACCTAATAACTCAAAGGTTTTAAATATAATATCTAGCAAAGAGTATAGTCTTGGCAAGCTACTTTTTGAAACATCCATAGCAAATCGTGGTTCATTTATATATTCCCTAGTACTGTAATCATAATAATTTCTACGATCTTGACGCGCTCTATTTAACCATCTCTCAATACTATTCTTTAATTTCACTACACGATTATGTAATCGCCCCGTTTTAGATATATCTACTGAAAAAGCAATCTTTTCAATTTTTCTTATCTCTTCTGCAGATAAAAAAAGTAAACGTTCTTTGAATCTTTCGTGCTCATAAACTCTAATATCATTATCAGTCAAACCATTTTTATCCAAGCCGGAATTCAATGACTTTACTTCAGTTGTTCTATTAAATTTACGTTTTTCTAAAATAACAACTTCTTCTTTGGCAAAATATTCTAATGTAGGCTTTAAATCTGATACGTCTTGACCAGAGTGTAACTTTCCCCAATATACGTTATCTGGTTTTGGTATATGGTAGTATTCACAAATCTGTTTTAACTCTTTTATAGAAGTATTATATTTATTTGCTACTCTAGTTATACCAAGTTCCCATAAATCATTATAAAGAGTCTGCCGCGATACTTTTATACTATCATTCCAACTCATCTTTCATCGCCTCTTTTAGATTAATAGACAATTTTTTACTGTCACACGAATATTTCCCTAGCGAAAACCCATATTCAAAAAGCTCTAAATCTTTTGTTCTGAGTTTTCGCTTAATATAAAAAGCAGCTCTTGCCTTAACTTACCAAATTCTTCTACCATTGTATTTAAACTTCTTTCTATATTTTCTACATGTACTTCTGAAATTGTCCCATGCTTATAGGCAATCAATCTATCTGGAACAATATGATATGACCAACTTTCACTAAATCTACTATCTCGTTCTTCATTATGGATAGCAAAACCTATAGGAAGCAAATTATTACGCATTCCTACCCCTACAGCTAGATGTGATATACCTAAATAATCACCAGCAATTTTCAAAGTGACCTTCTTACAATTTCTAATATCTTCATCTGTATATTTAGCCATAATGCCCCCCCTACGTAACATCCTAATATTCTACTAAATACTTCTTTGCATACAATAAAAGTTTAATTTCTCACACTCTATATATTCTATTATTTACTTAAGAAATCCTTTAGTACATTATTAACTTATTAGCCTTTATTATTTTTAACCTCACCACTCAGCAAGTAAATAATCTATATATTTCAAACCAGTATACAAAACACTATAAAACATATTATTAAATGACATACTCTCCTCGACCTTTCAGCCATTGATGTAGAAACTTACCTTTAGATGATGCAGAAAGAAATGATTCAAATAACGCTTTAGTACAATTAGGATAATGATATACAGCCCCATTTAAAAAGTGTACTTCAATAATACCTGATTCATAACCAATAGCGGCTATATTAGATGATGTTACCGGAAATAATTTCATACTGCATCTCCTTTATATTAAATAAAAATACTCTTATCATTTATATACTAATTATACTCTGACCAAATATGATATGCTTTTCATTATACTGCTCTATTCTCTTTAAATTTAGTAAGAAATGACCTTATTTTTATCTGAATCCTCAGCATCAATAAACTTTAAAATTGAATCTATTTCTCTTTTTAACAAATCATCATTAATATCAATTGCTGGTTGAAAAATATTCATATTCCCCTCAAAATGATTAAAGTCATTTATTAACGTCTTCTTTGAAGTTAAAAACACCCTTTTCCGTACAGCATCTAAAGATTTTCCGTTATACGCACAAGAAATTATTTTTCCCAATTGTAAATATCTTCCTTCAACTGAGTATTTTCGACACAGTACCTCTTCAATAATTAATCGTAGCGCTAAATATGAAAATGAATGCACTAAGGTTCTATTAAGTAACCTATATTCATCGTTTCTAATTATTTGTAAACTATTAAGACTCCCATCATATAATAACTCCTTAAATTTATCTATTATTCCCTGCGAGTCAATACGATAACTATCCCGCTCATTGGTCTTATCATCTTTTAAAAATAAATCATAATATATTTTACCTATATCAACATACTCTGTTTTATATCCATGCATTACTTGCGAAAGCTTTTCTTTAATATCATATGAAACTAACCCTGAATATCCTCTCATAAAAGGTATTAAAGAGATTAAATATATAGATTGGTCTTGAACCTGCAATGAATTGGGATCTTTTAATAATTGAACAAACGCTTCTATGTTGCATATCAAACTACTTTCAGAGTCACTCAGTTCAATAAACCCATTCTCACATCCTGAAGAATTATTGAAAATATACATTCTATATTTATTTCCTATTTGCCCACGTACCAAGCGTAATAAATCTGTATTATGTGTTAAAATAATTACTTCCTTTTCTCGTAATATTTTTGCAATAGCATAGACAATTTTATTTTTATATATTGAGTCAAAACTTGATATTGGATCATCAATAACTATTATTGGCTCACTTGCTTTATTAGCTTTAATGAGCTCAAAAGTTAAAGATATGAAGTTTTGTTCCCCTGTACTCAAGGGTAACTTAGCCCGTTCGACATGTAATAAGCTCGATTTGTCAAGACTTATAACTAAATCTTTATTATCTCTTTTTATAGTGAGTTCTTTTTCCATGCTCTCCTTCACTACTTCTTGTAAATAGAAAAAGTCCTCGTCATTTAGTTCAAACTTATTTTGAACCAATAAATTATATTCGTTTTCTAACTTCAATATATCAGATTTGTTTATATAATCAATTAAAACTAAATGGTATTCATTAATATATTTATCTATATCATTCGATATGTCTAACTTCAATTGATTAAAATCACTAATATCTCCAGTATTTAAAATATCTAATATTTGCTCCTTTATTTTATATGGAGTACCTTCTTGCATTTCATTTATATCATCCATAATCTCTTTAAATTCTATATTCAATCTACCTATAATTTTAGACTTATGTTTATTTTTCTTATCTAGTACACGATGTAAATCTACATTTTGTGTATCACAAACAATACACTCTGTTCTGTCTTCATACTTTTTTAAAACTTTTACAGCAAGGTTAACCTCTTCATATTTTTGCACTTCAGGAACTGGTTCTAATTCATTCAATGTAATTTTCAAAATTTTATAAATAATAGAGTGTTTATCATTTAATGACCTCGTCAAAAATGCTCTTTTTTCTTCATCTAAGTTTTCTGATTTTTCTACTTTATGATAATTATCCACTATAAATTTTAAGTCTATAGGCGTAATGCTTTCTTCATAACCACGAGTTTTGGCAAGATTAAATAATAATTTATATAATGGGCTATTTATTGTTTTTAAATAATTTAATATTACTGACTTAGTAGATGTAATGCCTAAAGTCTCTTTAATTTCATCATGAATTTTAATTGCTAATGATCGTAATCTTATTTTAATTTCTTCCTTTAATTTATATTGCTTTCTAATTTTATCTCCTAAAAAAAGCTCATTTGCGTCTCCTTCTATAACATTTCTTTCAATCTGATCCTTAATGACAAAAAATACATTATCTCCATTAATGTGATTATTATAATCATACTGAAGATTATTTCGATCATCTTCTTCAATAAGCTTTAATAGCGAAGTTTTGCCTGTTCCGTTGGCTCCATAAAGTATTGCAATCTTAGACTTATTCAATTTTATTTCATTATGTTTTACTAAATTATTAAATTCAGATTCAAAAATTCCATCTCTTATAATTTTTTCAAATTTTAATATATGTTCCAAATTTATAACCTCCATACCTATCCCATTTTATAAAAACTAAATGTGTACTTCCTCGAGCTTATCTAACTATATTCAACTCCACCAATAAGAACATTTGTTCTTACTTTTATTCTATGATAAATATATTGAAAATTCAACAATACTATTATAATTATTATGCATACTAATACGAACATAAAAAAAGAGCAAACTATATAGCTGCTCTTTTTATGTTCACATTTATTCTTATTAATTATCCATAATTTATTTTAACTTTTTAAATATGGCTTTATCTTACCTCTATTTGTTTATTAATCATATAAAATGCTATTCCAAAATATCCTTCTTTTTCAACCCTATCTTGATTAAATAAGTCTTTTTTATTTTTTTGAATATTTTCGGTAGTTGCAAATGGTATTTTCATAGAAAAATACTTTATCAAAAGTAATGTAGCAACTATATATTCCTTAACCTTATCCTCTGTCAAATTTTCAAATTTATCCCCTTCAGGATGAGTATCTTTATTTCTCAAAGCATTCATCTCTCTAATCAAATCTTCTATTTTTTTCAACAATTTAACTCCCTCAGTTTTTTTTATCACCTCTCTATAAATTTTAACTAAATAATCAAGTTTCCTAGAGCCAATATTATCCATCTTCTTTATAAAATTATTATCATTTTTAAAAATATCAATAGTTTTTGCATAGCGTAAAAAATCTCTAATAGCCCTAGCATACGCTCTATTACAAGCCTCTATGGAACTAACATATTCCTGTTTTCTAAATAATTTAACAGCGTTTCGCCAATTACCATCAGCACTATTATCATCATTTTTTAACATTGCAAATGCATTAATTTCAATCTCTGTATACGCATTGACTAAAAAATACCGATAATCAAATTTATCAATCTTAATTATTATAGAATTATCTGAAATTTCTGTTATCAGCTGAAGGGAATCATCATATTGGAAATTTTCATGTTTATGCCCCTTTATTAAAGATGTTGGCGAACAAAAAACATCAACAATCTTATATTCATCTGACAAATTGTCAATGTCAATCACTAGATCATTACTATTCTTAATTTTTCGATCTAATTGATATACAACACCGCTTGATAAAAAATAAATAAGACCATATGGATTAATATTTTCACAAAAAAACATTAATAAAAGATCAAAAACATCTGTTATTAGTTCTTCATGCTTAACACCATTTATCCAACTCCCTTTAACCATATTTAATTCTTTGTAATCACCGATTGACAACGCTGATGTCAAATAACAATAAATTAAATGATTAAAAATTCCCTTTTCATTTAAATCTATTTCTTTAAAATTCATAATTCTATCCTTACGCGCTTACCATATATTGTGCCGCAAAACATTTTATATACTATATATTATACTAGTGACTTTTTTATTCATCAATATAAAGCAATAAGATAATTGCTTTATATTCTAACACACTTCTATTATACCTTCACTCTACAACTCTACAAACTTCTTGATAAATTTTTCTAGTTTATTGTTAGCTTTTTGTTTCTTTATTTACTCCACTTTATCCTTATTTTAATATACAAAAAGAGCAGCCCCAAGCTGCTCTTTCTTTATTTTCATCTCTATTCTTTTTTACTTTCATACATTTTCTTATAATAATGCTGATATTCCCCACTAATGATGTCTTCCCACCATTCACGGTTATCTAAATACCACTGAATGGTCTTTTTAATGCCATCCTCAAATTTAGTTTCTGGTAACCACCCAAGTTCTGTATGGATTTTGGTAGGATCAATAGCATACCGCCTATCATGTCCCTTACGATCTGTTACATATGTAATCAAGTCTTCCGATTTACCTAACTCTTTGCAAATCAACTTAACAATATCAATATTAGCCATTTCATTGTGACCGCCAACATTGTAAACTTCCCCTTCACGCCCCTTGTGAATGATTAAGTCAATGGCTTTGCAATGGTCTTCTACATACAACCAATCGCGAACATTTTTACCATCCCCATAGACTGGCAGTGGTTTGTTATTCAGTGCATTAACTATCATTAAGGGGATTAACTTTTCCGGAAAATGATAAGGCCCATAGTTATTTGAACAACGAGAAATTGTTACAGGTAAGCCGTAGGTTCTAAAATAAGCTAATACAAGTAAATCGGCTCCTGCTTTAGAGCTACTATATGGAGAGCTTGCGTATAATGGCGTTTCTTCGGTAAATAACAAATCAGGTCTATCTAATGGCAAATCACCATACACTTCATCGGTAGACACTTGATGATACCGTTTAATTCCATGCTTACGACACGCATCCATAAGAACGGCCGTTCCCATAATATTTGTTTCTAAAAAAATTCCTGGATTTTCAATAGAACGATCCACATGTGATTCAGCGGCAAAGTTAACTACCATATCTGGTTTTTCTTCCATGAAAAGTTGCTCAATAGCTTCGCTATCGCAAATATCAATCTTTATAAACCGAAAGTTAGAGTTATCCATTACACTTTTTAATGTCGATAAATTACCTGCATATGTCAACTTATCTACACAGATAATACGGTAATTCGGATATGTATTTAACATATGAAAGATAAAATTTGAGCCAATAAAGCCGGCACCGCCTGTTACTATTATTTTCACCATTATATCCCTATATCAAAAAATTATGTCTAAAATAAAATAGCACTGCCTTCCGTCTTTATTTGTGCCCCAAAACCAATAGCCTAAAATATCTTGCTATCTAGCGAAAGTATCTTAATGTCTCTTCTAGCCCCACACTTAACTCAACTTTGGCTTTAAACTTCAATTCCTTTTCCGCCTTCTCAGCACATAAGCAAGAATTCTCAATGTCCCCTTTTCTGGCCTCTCCATACTGTACTTGTAAACATTTTCCAGAGGCTATGTTTAGCGTATCAACCAACTCATTAATGCTGGTTTCATTGCCTGTAGATACATTAAATACACCAACTACTGACTCCTGCTCTAAGCCTAATATATTAGCGTCTACTACATCACTAACAAATATAAAGTCTCTAGTCTGTTCGCCATTACCATAAATTGTTATTGATTCATCGCTTGCTAATTTCTGTACAAAGATGCTAATAACGCCACCTTCTCCACCATTCCCTTGACGTGGTCCATACACATTGGAATATCGATAGCATATATATGGCAATCCAAAACTTTTATAATATAAATCCAAATAATATTCACTTGTTAATTTTGTTAATCCATAAAATGAGCTAGGTCGTCCATTTTGTTCTTCCTTAAGCGGCAATGTGTTTAAATCTCCATAAACAGCAGCGGAAGAAGGCATCAACACCTTCTTTACCCCTACTGCTAGAGAAGCATTTAATACATTAATTAATCCCATCAGATTTACATCACAATCATAAGCGGGATTATCCATTGATACAGGAACCATGGTCTGCGCTGCTTCGTGAAACACATAATCTGGCTTAAAAGACTCAAAAATATCTCCAAGGGCATGATCTCTTATATCAATCTCCATAAATTCAGCTTTAGGATTAACAAATTCTTTACACCCTGTAGATAGATTGTCAATAACTAAAACTTGATGCCCTAACTCAATTAAACGATCCACCAAATGTGAACCAATAAAACCTGCACCACCAGTTACACAAATCTTCATATAATCCCCCCAAAAGATTCAAAATTAATTGTTTGAATCTTTTCTAACCACGCTAATGCCATATCTCAACAATCCAATACCAATGCCTATAATAAAGCCAAATATTGTCATCTTTACAATCTTTGAAGTATCATTGCCTGCATTTAAATCTGCAGTTGGTACTGCACCATCTTTAATAACTTCCGCTTTTGCCAAATCAAAATTAGAAGTTATCCCTGTATTTGTTCCTTGTAATCTTGCATTTTCTAATGCAGTAATCATTTGCTCGTTAACAAACTTATTTACCTCTGCAACATAAGCCTCTTTAAAAGTATCAGAAAACTGCTTTATTTCTTCAGGATTCACACCTTGAAACTGTATACGAATGACTGTAGATTTATTTAACACATCCGCATTTACTGCTACATCAGGTGAGTCAGGATTCATTCCCACCTCTTTATATAAATTGTTTAGCATATTTCCATTAGCAACTTGAACCGCAGTATTTACTGTTTGTGTATCAACATATTGCGGTAATCGAACCCAAACAGAAGTCATATACAATGGCGCTTCCGAGCGGCTAAGAAAAAATCCTACGCCTGCAAATAATAATGTACATATAATAATTATAAACTTGGATTTCCAAATATGCTTAATAACATCTAATAAGTCAATCGTCTTTATATCTTGATTCTCCATATTATTCTCCTAACATATCCCACTGAAGAATAGTATCTTCCTCAATATCTATAGTAGATTTCTTGCCAATTACTTTATGACTCTCTGTAGGAGAAATTCCTGTTCCAGGACGTTTAAACGTAATTAACTCCTCAGTAATTGTTTCACCTTTTTTAATATTTCGTGTAGCGACTATAGAACGTCTTGCATTTAAACGAGCTGTATTCTCAGATTCTAAACAAACCAGTTCACCTACACCTTTAATTAAATCAATATACTCAATTTCTTTGAGTATTTCTTCAGCATCATGTGGATCCATTGCATGATAGTGGTCATTGCCTGGCAATTGTTTATCTAAAGTAAAATGTTTTTCTACAACTTGTGCTCCAAGCAAATATGCAGTCTTAATTACATTATATGAATAATCAGGTTTTGTGTGGTCAGAATATCCAATAAATTCATCTGGGAATGTCGCTTTTAATGTAGCAATTTTTGCTAAATTAGCATGTTCATACGGTGTCGGATACTCTAATACACAATGTAAAAGTGTTAATTTTTTATCATTATTAGCCTTAATCACATCTACTGCTTTTTGAATTTCTTCTAAATTTGATGCACCAATCGATAAAATAATTGGCTTGTTCTTTTTGGCGATATGCTCAATAAATGGCAAATTGCTTAAATCAGAAGATGAAATCTTATAAACATCCATCAACTCATCTAAATAATCAGCTGATTCAAAATCAAATGGCGTGGAACAAAATTCTATACCAATTTGATCGCAATAAGCCTTTAATTCTCTATATTCTTCTAAACCAAATGCATCAAACTTTTTAAAAAGTGCATATTGTGAATTCGTAGTTTCCTCTGTAGTATCCCAATATGAAGGAGAGTTTTTAGCTGCTAATGTTTCTGCCTTATATGTTTGAAATTTAGCAGCATGAATACCTGCATTTTTAGCTGCTAATACCATCATTTTAGCTGCTTCCATATTAGAAATATTTAACTTACTAGCTATATCATAATAATTAACACCAATTTCAGCAATTAAAGCAAACTTCCCTGCTTCTAAACGTTCTTGAATTATACTTTTCATTAGTTTTCATCTCCTAAAATAATTCGCTTAATACGATTCGTAGTATTTTTAAAGTCATGCCGTAACATAAGCTCACGCATATTAGCTCGAATGTTTGGTGTATCTATCAGCCATCGTAATGTGTTGACTATTGTTTCTATCGACACATGTGCACCTAAGCCCAAATTTAAAAATCCATTTTTCATAGTTGCAAATGTGTGCTCTAGTTCTCGCTCATTTTGAGCTAATATAATTGCTGGTACACCCATACTCGCTACTTCAAAAATTGTTCGGCCTTGACTAGTAATAGCAATATCTGCGTGCTTCATAAAGTCAGTAACTTTTGAAACACCTTCATGAACAAAAATATTTTTCTCTGGAATAGAAATAATCCCTTTTTCTGATGCGTTATAGGAAATACCTGTTATAAAGTTAAACTTTATGCCTTTATATTCATCATGTAGAATTTGAGCAACCTCATATAATTCTTTATTAAGATTACTTGGATCTGTTCCACCAAACATGACAAATATTTCGCTTACAGTCTCTGAAAACAACTTCGGTTCTTCTAAATGAAACTCATTACGAAGGCAAACATAATTAGGCCCTTCATACGAGTTTTTACATAAAGTCTCTTTATTCTCATATAAAGCATTAATAACTGCATCAGCCAATTTAGTGCCATCACCTAAATCTTCAATAGAGACTACACGTTTTACTTTTGATTTCAGCCATTTTATATATTCAATGCTTGTATTTAAACAGTCATTAACCCATATATCCGGTTTAAAATCATTTATAATAACTTCTATATCCTCATCAGAAGTAATTGTTACATATTTTAAATTAGTACTTTTTATTTTATCTAAGCCTGCCTTGCAATCTTCCCGCGTAACAAATAGTACATTATGTTCCACTAATGACATAGCCATAGTTATACAATTATAAATATGGCCCATACCTAATTCTTTCATGCCATCACAACGAAAAATTATATTTTTTCTATTCAAAACACTTTCAGATACTACCCAATCTTCAACAGAATCTATATCGGTGGATTCACGCTCAGGCACTTCAAAAACACTAATTGTATTACCTAGTCTTGAGTTTTCAGTGACAAATTCCCGTTTAGTTATGAAAAAAGCTCCTGTCTCCATATAATTTGGTGGTAATTGCTGTCTATTTAATCTTTTTTCATAGTTAGGAATGATTTTATTATCTACTTTTTTCCAAGATAAATGTGGCTTATTGACAACACTAATCATTGAGTCCGCTTCTTCAGCAATAAATGAAGTTAGAGCTCCTTCCAATGTTGACAGCTGCATTAATGGTGATGTTGGCTGCATCGTTACAATAATATCATAGCTTGTCTTATTTTTTTCTTCCATTTGCTTAACCGCATCATAGACAACTGGATCTAAAGTAACAGCATCAGCTGATAACTCTGGTCCACGTAATACAGTTTGGCTTCCATACATTTTTGCAACGCCAGCAATCTCTGCATCATCAGTAGTAACTACACATTCTGTGATCAAATCGCATTGTAATGCATTTTGTATAGCATAACTTATGAGCGGTTTCCCACACATTAAGCGAATATTTTTGCGTGGAATTCCTTTAGACCCACCACGTGCAGGAATAACAGCTAAAACCTTAGGCATGAAAACAACCTCCTAGTCAATTAAAACAGTTTTTTACGCCGATAGATATCAAAGAAGAAATAAATAGAAAATAATACACCAATCCCCCATCGTATTAATATTAAACTTTCAAGACTATAAAAACCAACAGTCACAATAGTCATAATTAATATACCAGGTACAAAGAAACGCCAATTATAATGATAAGGATATTTTATTATATATGATGAAATAATCTGCTGGAATACAAATAGCATTATATGTGCAATTAAAGTTGCTAAAGCTGATCCTACAATGCCAAACATAGGAATAAATACGAAGTTTAATCCAATATTTACTAATGCAGCTCCAACAGTTCCTATAGCGATTGAAATTGTTGTTTTATGATAAAACTGAAAATTTACAGGAAAACTATACATAAAAGTAAAATAATTACTTAGCACAAATAATGGCAATAAATATATAGATTGCCAAAATGGTGGTGGCGTAAAAATCTTTATTACTTCCGGTGCCCACATTAAAAATACTATATGAATTATAGTAAAAATAAGTATATAATTCTTTGACTTTTCTCTTATTACCTCGAGCAAGCCTGCTCTTAAATCATCATAGTAGAAAGGAACCCATGTATTATTTAGAGCTCCCCATATAGCTATTAATACACCAGAAAAAATAATCATAAAGCTATAGATACCAGTTGCTTCATTACCTAAAAATCTCTGTAAAATAATTCGATCACTTTGCCCTAAGATGATATGAGACAGTCCATGGAAAATAAGGGGCAAACAAATTGGTAAACAAAATGTAACATATTCTTTTTTAAAGGTAAAATTACCTTCTTTTAAAAAATAAAATGCTACAAATAAAGATATGCACGCGGTAGGAATTACCATACCATAGATACGGCCTAAGTAGGCCTCAGCAGCATGAAAATGATACATAATTAATACTACACTTAATACGGAAGTAATGACTGCAGTAGACACATTAACAAAAAAACTATATTGAGCCTTCTTATAAAATATAAATGCTATGCTAGAGAATGATATAACAAAAGTTGCAATCGATTGAACGCCCATTAATATATAAGTTTCCACTGATAACATCATCCAGTCAGAAATCGGTTTATAAAATATAGCACCAACACTTAGACATAATGTTGAAAAGGTCAAGCCTAATATTAATATGCTCGATAAATACTTCTTAATACATTCATCACCTAAATGTGCCTTTGCAGTACCAATACTCCCTTGCACCTGTAAACCTAGAATGATAGAAAAAATGCCTATCCACGTTGTAAAAACAGATACAATACCATATTGAGACGGCCCCATCATCCTTGTAAAAATAGGAATTGTAAAAAAGTTTATACCATTTAATATGATGGGGCCTAAAATATTATAAATAGCATTCTTATTTTGTAGTTTCATATCCTTAATTTATCCCGTTTTACATATTTACAGAAATATAATATAAGTAACCAAAGAACAAACCATGGTCCATTAAAAAAGGAATGCATAAAAGAAGCATTAATAAAATATGGAATAATAAATTCAATAGTATTACGCGACACTAATTTATCAATAATAATAGAAACTACAAATAAATATATAACACCTGGTATAATCCCCATTTTTATAAATAAATTTAAAAATGAATTATGTGGCTGAACTAATCTTACACCATTATATCTAGCATGATTAGCTTCCGGCTTATCTTCCTCTATCCCATAGACTTGCTTCAATAAACTTCCATACCCACTTAACCATAAATTATCATTCTCTTTTATTAAATCCATTGAATAAACATTAGCAGAAAACCTCATTTTATTAGAACCATCATTCAATCCTTCTCTATAATTAGAAAGATTATCTGTAGAAATATTTCCAATCCAATATATTGATAACCCCATAATGAAAATAAACAAAACTAACATTAGTCTCCAAATTTTTGCAAAAAATTTCTTAATAATTGAATAAACAGTATTTCGAAACATAATACAAAAAAAGAATATAACTAACATACCAAATAATCCACGACTGGAGGATAGAAAAGTTATAAAGTATAAACAAGGCAATATGCCAATTATTCTTTTAAAGTGCCAAGAATAAGTAAAAAATAAAAAAATCATTAACCCAGTAAAATTTTGATCATTAATTAAATCAAAAGTATAGTTCCCAGAATTACTTTTTATTACAAATAAATTAAATATTATAAACACTAAAAAGAACCAATAAAATGTTTCAGAAATGTAATTATTTAACGGCTTAAAAGATTCTTGATTTGAAAAGGAATAAAAAGACCACAAGAAAAATAATATTAAATAGTTTTTTAAAATTTCATCCCATGTATAGTTATTAAATAATATTCCAAGCAATATGCCTAAAATCATAAGAAAATATACAAGTAAATTTTTTTCTAATATATGGAGCTTCCAATTGTTTGAAATGACAAAGCTAAATACGCCACCTAAAAGTAAAGTTAACACTATTGCCTTTAATAGTACCGCTGCTATACCATAAACGAAAAAAATTGACAACAGCCATACTATAATTCCAAGTCCAAATGAAAGAAAAGTGGTCTTTTGATTTAACTTAATCTCCATAATAATTTATTACTCCTTTTCTTAAATAGACTCATTCTAAGTACTCCAATATTCTATGAAGCTCTTCATAATCTTTCGGAATATATAGTTTACCACCATCAGCTTTAAACTGTTTCTCAAAATAATAAATAAATGATTCCATTCTCTTAGATAATTCCTGATAATCAGAAAGCTTATATAAAAGTATGATAGGAATTGTTTTTCCAAATAACAAATATGGAGTAAATAGAGCTGACGAATTAATACCTATCACACCATTTACACTCTCTGACCTTAAAAATAAGCTTTCGACAAGTCCATCAAAGTCTAATACCTCTAAACTCAAATCTTTAGGGAGGTATCTTGTTCTAGGATGGAGTTTTACAACAAATTTATCACTGAAATCTGTAGATAATCTTTTTAATATTTTATCTTGACTTCTTGCCATAGAAGTATTCAAATCCTCTTGAAAGGGCTGTTGTAAAAAAATAATACGCTTTTCTAACTCAATATTACATGGCCAAATATTTAAAATTATCGCCTTAAATTTCTCTGAAATAGTTCGATTAATTTGCTTTAATTCATATCTTTGATGGTTTAATATCAACTCTGGATATTTTACATATATATGTTTAATCTTATCTAAATACTTCGTTCGTTTTAATAAATTTAGCCACCAACGCCCTCTAGAGTTAGGTTCATAGATATTATCATATATATATGTACCTATACCATCTTCACCATAAGAAAAAATGCATCGTGGACTGTTCTTGGAAATAAGTTTTATCATAAAACTTACTTCAATATAATCAGGTGCAAAAAAAATAAACTCTTTAAAGCACTCACGTTGAGCAACCTCTTTAAATTGAGGATAAAAACGAAACATTCTATATCGTCTATTCCAATTTTTAAAAGACGTAAACTCCAAAGTATCAATCGTAATAATTTTATCAAAAATTTTTTCTTCGTTTAATTTTTTAACTATACGATCAGAATCTCTAAAACGTTTAAAAACTACTAAACATAGCTTATCATTTTTAAATTCATTAAGAGCCATACTTATAGTTAATAAAATATGATATGGTGTAGTGCAAAAAAAGCCAATCATCATAATGCCTCGCAGTCCTTAATACAATTCAATCACTCATTTCAAATAAAAATCCATAACTTTATTTACTTCCACTTCAATATCATAACCAGCTTGAGCAATTTGTTGAGTTGTATCAATTCTCTTTATACTATTACTATCTACTATAGTTTTTGCCCATATACGTTTATCCAAAGATTTATCTAAGAAAGCACTGCGTCCATCAATTAATCTAAGCTCTTCACTAATAGTATTAGAAAATACACAATATAACCCGCTAGCTTGCGCCTCAATACCAACCAAAGGAAGCCCTTCAAATCTAGATGGCAATACAAAGCAATCCATGCCTTGCATTAATCGGTTAACGTCATGACGCATGCCTAAAAATAAGACAACCGCCTCTAACCCTAATGAACGAACTTGCTCCTGTGCTTGTTTATAGAATGTATCATCATCTACATAGTCTCCAATTAGTAACAGACGCGACTTATTATTTTGTTTATATACTTCAGCAAAAATATTAATTAAAAACTCATGATCTTTTGAATAAACAAATCGGCCTACATGACCTACCACAAAATTATCTTGTAGAGCCAATTCATTACGTACTTCATTTCTAATGGATTCATCATATGCTAAATCCTTTGCATTGATAGCATTATTGATTACTGTAAAAGGTTGCTGTTTTTCAAACATCCACTCTCCTGCAAGTTGTGAGCAAGCAAAATATCCAGTAGCACTCCACTTCATAAGCATTCGATTCAAAAAAACTAATAAACGACGAAAAACTCCAATTTTATTTTCAAAACCGCTACTATGAGAGTGTATAACGCGAACTGGTATCCCTGTTATTTTGCCAATAACTAAAGGAAATATATATTCCAAGCTATTTGTATTTAAGACAATTGCTTTATAATTAGGGCCCTCTTTACTTAATAACTTATACCACTGCCAATAATGCTTTAAAGGATTCTTATGCCGTGAACAAATACCAAATATTTTTGACCCTTGAGTTTTTATTTTGTCTGCAAATACAATTTCATACTCATTAGTTATATTTACGAAATCATATACTACTTTATTTTTATCAAGATTATCAAATTGTTGCATTAAATACGTTTCTAATCCACCTAAATTTCTTGTCATGCCAACTTGCAATACTTTTACTGGCAACGAATCTCTTGTCATCTTATCATCCTTTAATTCGAGCAAACAAGAATGGAAGTCTTTTCTTTACAAACCCAATCGTAGTAACCATTTGCAATAATAGAAAAGAATTATCCATCCGTAATAATTGAATCATAAATTGCTGTTTTCGAGATACTCCAGCAAAGTTAACCTTCATAAATAAGGCGAATAATTCGGTATTTTTAATGCTATGTAAGACAACACTAATATCTTGATTCATAGCACTAGCCCGTTGCAATGTAGAGTATACAAACCGAGTGTACAGCCAAAACAAATTTTTTTTCGCTGCATCAATCATATTTGTAAATCCATTAAAAAGTTCTAAGAACTTCTCTATTTTCATCATATGAAGTTCATAATAATCTGCTTTTTGTTGAGATGATAGGCTATCAGACTCCACATACTTAATATAATGATATCCATTATATTCAATACATTGTAATTTATTTACATACTCAAAATAACGGATATTAAAATCAAAATCCTCATTAACACGATATTGAGGGTCAATTAACAATTGATTTTGTGTAATTATTTCTGCTTTATAAAATCCATTCCAGAGATAACCAAATAAAGGAATCAGCTCCATATGCAAACATTGATTTGCAATCGCATCTCTTCCTTTATAACATTTCGTTTTCAATCGAACTTCTTTCAAATACGTAGCTTGAGTTTTATTGTCAATATATTCCTCTATGCATCCATATTTTAAGCAATCTATAGTATTATCTTTTAAATAAGAATGTACGATTTCTAATAAATCGGAATCAATATAGTCATCACTATCACAAAAACTTACATACGCCCCTTTAATCTGCCTTAATCCTAAGTTTCTAGCAGCTGCCGCTCCACTATTCACTGCAGTTTGGCACACTGCAACGCGAGAGTCAGAAGCTGCTAAATTAAGACAAATCTGATAACTTGAATCCGTAGATTGATCATCTATTAAAATTAATTGAAAATTAGAATAAGTCTGTTTAAGAATGCTTTCAATAGCACGTTCAAGATATTTTTCTGCATTATAAATTGGCATGATAATACTAAAAAATGGTTGTTCTATTTCCATTTGTATCCTCCTTGCCGTAATTTATATAATAAACCTTCACCAAAACCAATAGTTGACGTCCTTATAGCCGCCTACTTGCCAAATACCTTACGCTTCAAAAAAGCTCCGCCTTTTTTCACCCAGTTTTGTTTCTCCATAAAAGAAACATTTTGCTCTTTATATAGAACTTTATTTTTTTCTAACCATACATCAAGTAATATTTCACTAACAAAGCCAAAGATGCGCGCTTCATATGTATCATAGTTAGAAATATCGACTCTATTTTCTATTTCACCTAAAATATCAAATAACCACTCACAATAAGCATCATACATATCTCTACGCATAACAAACATATTAAACATATGAGCCCATGTACGTTTACAAACTAAATCAAAAGCGGCACTGTATTCAGGATATCGCTCCTGGATAATCTGTTCCGCTAGATCTAATCCATCACTATGGTGAGCATGATTGTAGTGTGAGCGATTACTTTCTATATAGTATTTACGCTTATCCGCCACTACTACTGGATAATTCGCTAGAATCTGCTCCCAATCAGAGCGAAGAAGGATTTGCTCTTTCTTCGCTTCTATATTTCGTACTTCTTTTTTTGTAAAATAACGACGATAATGAACCAAACCAATATAATCGGCCTCTAAATTCTTCCAAGCCCAATAGAGACCTGTTAATTCACAGTAATTAGCATTTTTATGTGAAATATGGTCCCCTGTATTATCTCCAATATACCCTATATCGGCCTTGCCTTCTTTGCCAACGTGAAGCGGCATATACACATCATCACTTGGCATCCAATAAGGTTTATGTGCTGCTACTAAAATTTTAATGTTCGACACTTAATTCAATTCCTTTGCTACTAAACGAAGTGCACTTGCAATCACTTTATCCATATCATAATATACATATTCAGCTAAACGACCACCGAAAATAACATTCTTTTCTTCTTTGGCTTTTAAAGCATACTTAGCATATAAGTCCTGATTCTTTTCATTATTTACTGGATAATATGCTTCGTCCCCTACTTTCCAATCAGCAGGGTATTCCTTTGTTACATAGGATACTGGTTGTTTACCAAATTCAAAATGTTTATGCTCAATAACACGAGTATATGGGACTTCAGCCTCTGTATAGTTTACAACCGCTACGCCTTGATAGTTTTCAGTTTCTATTTTTTCTGTTTCAAAACGTAAGCCTCGATACTCTAATTGACCAAACTCATAGTTATAGTATTCATCAATAGGCCCTGTGTAGACAATTTTATCCGCTAAAGCACTTAGCTCTTCTCGTTCTTTTATAAAATCGACACCTAAACGTACTTCTATACCTTCAAGAATATTTTCTATTAACTTTATGTAGCCGCCTTCTGGAATCCCTTGGTAACGATCATTAAAGTAATTATTATCATATGTATATCGCACAGGTAATCGCTTGATAATAAACGATGGAATCTCTGTACAAGGCCGCCCCCATTGTTTTTCCGTATACCCTTTGATAAGTTTTTCATAAATATCTTTACCAACTAGGCTTATCGCTTGTTCTTCTAGATTCTTAGGCGTGCCTGTAATGCTGGCACGCTGCTCTTCAATAATCGCTTTAGCCTCAGCTGGCGTGGAAATCCCCCACATCTTACTAAAGGTGTTCATATTAAAAGGCAAATTGTACATTTCACCTTTATAATTAGCTACGGGAGAATTTACATAATTATTAAAAGTAGCAAATTGATTTACATAATCCCATACTTCTTTAATGGACGTATGAAAAATATGAGCCCCATATACATGAATATTGATGCCATCTTTGTTTTCACAATACATATTGCCACCAATATGATTGCGCCGATCAATGACTAATACTTTTTTCCCACGTTTATGCGCTTCATGAGCAAATACGGAGCCAAATGGGCCTGCTCCTACTACTAAATAATCATATTTCATTGCTATCTCCTTATAGACAAATTTATATTAAATGACTGTCCAATGTTAATAAGCACCTTTACGCATTAAAACAGCCGTGACTGTTTTTACTAAATACACAATATCAATCCAAACAGACCAATTATGAACATACCAAGAATCCATTTGAACTCGCTCATCATAGGTTGTATCACTGCGCCCGCTGACTTGCCAAACGCCAGTAATTCCTGGTGGCACTAAATAGAAATCTTGAATATATTCCCCATATTTTTCAATCTCAGCCGTAACAATTGGACGAGGTCCTACAAGACTCATTTCCCCTTTTAATACATTTAATAACTGAGGTAGTTCATCTAAGCTTGTTTTACGTAAAAAATGTCCAATCTTAGTAATCCGTGGATCATCTTTTAATTTAAAATCTCGATTCCACTCTTCTTGTGCTTCTGGATTATCTTTTAAATATTCTTTAAGAGCCTCTTCTGCATTAACCACCATAGAGCGGAATTTATAGCATGGGAATAATTTACCATGCTGACCTACCCGTCGATGAGCAAATAATATAGGTCCTGGATCTGTAATATAAATAATCGCTGCAATAATAAGACCAATCGGCAAAAATACGGCCATACCGCAAAGTGTCAATACAGTATCAAACAAGCGTTTCATGACACGATAATAGGGTCTAGCCAGATTATTCTTTACATTTACTAAGAGCATGTTCTCTTCCATTAAACCTTGAACAGACACATTGGCTGCTGGCATACCAATCAATTCTGGTACAAATGAAACATTTTTTACTAGTATTTCTAAACGATTAATCAAGGTAATCAGATTTTTAGCTGGTAAACCCGGTGCACATACAATAACATGTTGTATTTTACTTGATGCAATAATCTTATCAATATCACTGAAACCACCCAGTAAAGGGTATTGTGTAATTAACTCTTCACAAACAGGATTATCATCAATAAAACCTACAATATCATAGCGCATAATAGGATGACGTTCAAAAGAACGCAATAAAAGTTGAGCCGTCTTTCCTGCGCCAATAATAATCACTGGAATCTTTAAGAGCCCCGTAGCTATTAAAATACGCTCCAAAATATAACGCCCTAATAAGACAGTAAAAAAGGTTATAATCCAAGAGAATAAAATAAATAATCGCGATACATCACCAGCCACATTCGCTGCATACATTAAGAAGACTGTTAGTATAATGCTATATGTAATGCCTTTAAACACATTCCGTACTCGATCCCAGTAAGGAATGGCAATCTGATATGCATTGGATAAAAACAGCATAAACAGGAATAACGCTGGGGCAATCAAAAAGATGTAAATACTCTTAATATGAAAGTTAGACATAACTTCAGGATAGGCCCAAATACGTCTAAAATGATATGAACCCCATACACCTAATGCTACCATTGCATAGTCCATGATAAGCAAACACAATGGCAATAAATATGTAGTCCTTCTACTAATGCTAGGAATTCCTTTTCCCATAAAAACAAAACCCTTTCTTAATAAAAGTTATTAGAATTGTGTAGTATCTAACTCATCTAAATACTCTTTTAAGCCAGTTGCCGTTAACTCATGACGCAAACCATACTCAATCATAGCTTTAAGATAGCCTAAACGATCGCCAATATCATAGCGTTTGCCCTCATAAGCTAATGCATACACTGGACTACTTAATTGCGCAATGGCATCAGTTAATTGAAGCTCATTACCAGCGCCCAATGGAATCTCTTCTAGTTTTTCAAAAATTTCAGGAGTCAATACATAACGGCCTAAAACAGCTAAATTAGAAGGTGCTAACTCTTTCTTTGGTTTCTCAACAATACCTGTTACTCTTAACAAATTGCTGGATACTTCTTCACCAGCCACAATACCATAAGAGCTGATCTTATCTTCCGTTACGCGCTGAGTTCCTAGCACAGTACCTTCGTATTTTTCATAGGTATCAATTAATTGTTTTAAGCAAGGGTATTCTGGATTATATACCACATCATCGCCTAGTAGGACAGCAAATGGTTCATTCTCTACAAATGCTTTAGCACAATAAATAGCATCCCCCAAACCGCGTGGTGCTTTTTGACGAATAAAGTGAACTTTAATGTCTGCTAAACGGCGCACCATATCTAGCTGCTTTTTCTTGCCTTGTTGTTGTAACAGTTGCTCTAACTCAACACTTGTATCAAAGTGATCTTCAATGGCTCGTTTATTACGCCCCGTAATGATAAGGATTTCTTCAATGCCTGAAGCTAACGCTTCTTCTACAATATATTGAATAGCAGGAGTATCTACAATTGGTAGCATTTCTTTCGGTTGTACTTTAGTAGCTGGCAAAAATCGAGTGCCAAAACCAGCTGCAGGGATAACAGCCTTTCTTACTTTATTCATAACTTTATGCTCCTAACGCTTTAACAACAAAACTGTTGATTACAAGAAAACAAAATTTATCTATTTTATTATAACATGTATGAGTGAAAAAACCATTGATTAATACGTCTTTTACTTATTCTTAGTTAACATTCAAATGGCATAAATAAAAACACCAATGACAAAGATGGTCCTTCAGATCCACTCTTCTCTCATTGGTGTTTATCTTTAGTATTTGTTGTTATTACGCGTTTTTAGCGATTTCAACGAATTTAGCAAATGCTGCTGCATCGTTTACTGCAAGATCAGCTAACATTTTACGGTCAACTGCTACGCCAGCTTTAGTTAAACCAGCGATGAAACGGCTATAGCTTAAGCCATTCATGCGGCTTGCTGCGTTGATACGAGCAATAAACAATTTACGGAATTCGCGTTTTTTCGCACGACGGTCACGACGAGCATAGTAACCAGCTTTCATTACTGTTTCGTTTGCTTTTCTGAACAAACGGCTACGAGTACCGCGGTAACCTTTAGCTAATTTTAAAATTTTCTTATGACGTGCATGAGCTGTAACGCCCTTTTTCACTCTTGCCATTCTATTGTTCCTCCATTATCTACTTCTATTAATTAACGATTATGCGTATGGTAAGCATTTAGAAACGCGTTTGTGGTCAGCTTTAGATACTAGAGCTGCTTTGCGAAGATTGCGTTTACGACCAGGAGCTTTCTTTTCTAAGATATGGCTCTTGAACGCTTTAGCACGCTTGAATTCACCGGTACCAGTTACCGCAAAACGTTTAGCCGCTGCACGGCGAGTTTTAATTTTTGGCATAATTAATTATCCTCCTCAAATTATCCTTTTTTTGCTAATATCATTGTCATATTTCGACCTTCAAGCTTAGCAGCTTTTTCAACTACAGCTTGTTCGCCAAGTTCACTAGCGAAACGGGTTAAAACATTTTGACCTAATTCAGGATGGCTCAATTCACGGCCACGGAACATGATAGTAACTTTAACTTTGTTACCTTCTGCTAAGAATTTAGCAGCATTTTTCATTTTTACATAAAAATCATGATCCTCAATATGTGGACGAAGTTTTACTTCTTTTAAAGTAAAGGTCTTCTGTTTTTTCTTTGCTTCCTTTTCGCGTTTTTGTTGCTCGTAGCGGAATTTACCGTAGTTCATAATACGGCATACTGGCGGTTTGCCATTTGGCGCTACTTCTACTAAATCTAACTGATGTTCTTCAGCCAATGCTAATGCTTCACGAGCGGACATAATCCCTAATTGCTCATTATCAGCGCTCACTACGCGAACTTCACGGGCGCGAATTTCTTCATTAATACGCGGCGTATCTTTGCTAATAATAGTCACCTCCAAATACAGAATTTAACAGTATATGTTATTCTAAAATATAAAAAACGGATGGCATAACGCCATCCGTAATAAGCTCATTAATAAACCATGTGAAACTCACTTGGTTCAAACTTTATACAACCTACTATTTCTAGACAATAGGTGAGAAGCGGATGGCCTCTACTTCTTAATGGTATTCCTAAATGAATACTATAGTAGTATAACTAAATATAGATACTATGTCAAGGCTTTTATTTTTATTTTCTTAACAAGCATATCCATACTCATAGTACCTACTTATTATAATACTCTTTATACCATTTGGCAAATTTTCCAAGACCTTCCTCTATACTTGTCTTAGGCTTGAAATCAAAATCCTTCTCCAACTCGCTCACATCAGCATAGGTCTGATACACATCGCCTGGTTGCATAGGCAAATATTCCTTCTCGGTAACTTTACCGATAGCCTTCTCTAAGACGTCAATAAAATGCATTAATTGCTCTGGTTTGTTATTGCCAATATTATAGACTTTATATTGATCGCCCTGTGTATTAGCTTTTGGAGGATTGCACAGCATATGTTCAATGCCTTCCACAATATCGTCTACATAGGTAAAATCGCGATACATATCGCCATTATTATATATCTGAATAGGCTTACCTGCATATACTTTATTAGTAAATTTAAAATATGCCATATCAGGACGTCCATATGGCCCATATACAGTGAAGAATCGAAGGCCTGTAGCAGGAATATTATATAAATGGCTATATGTATACGCCATCAATTCATTGGATTTCTTAGTCGCTGCATAAAAGCTAATTGGATGGTCTACATTGTCCTCCGTAGAAAAAGGTGTTTTTTCTTGATTGCCATACACAGAAGAACTCGACGCAAAGAGCAAATGCTCCACTGGATTATGACGACAAGCTTCTAACACATTAAAGAAACCAATTAGGTTTGATTCTAAATAGGCTTGTGGATTATCAATGCTATAGCGAACCCCTGCTTGTGCAGCTAAATTTACCACAATATGAGGGGTATGCTCAACAAATACACTATCTACAGCTTGTTTATCCGCTAAATTACCCTTTACAAAAGTAAAATTTGGATATTCATTAAGAATCGCTAACCGGCATTCCTTTAAAGAGACATCGTAATAATCGTTCACATTATCAAAGCCAATCACGGTACCACCTAACTCTAACAACCGTTTAGTTAGGTGAAATCCAATGAAGCCAGCGGCCCCTGTTACCAATACTATTTTTGAATTGTCATATGCATTATATGTTGCCATAACGACTCCTTCTTATTAATCCTTGCTCAATCACGTGCAAACAAATCTCGTGTATATACTTTTTCCTTTACATCATCTAACTCCGAGGACCAACGATTCGTAATGATAACATCGCTAAGTTGTTTAAACTCATCTAAATCTCTAACTACACGAGATCTAAAGAAATCCTCCGACTCAAGAGTTGGCTCATACACCACTACTTCAATTCCCTTAGCTTTAATTCGTTTCATAACGCCCTGTATAGCAGAGGCACGGAAATTATCTGACTCACTTTTCATAGTCAATCGATATACGCCCACAACACTTGGTTGCTTTTGAATAATCATATCTGCAATATGATCTTTGCGCGTCCGATTGGCTTCCACAATAGCGGTCACTAAATTTTGCGGCACATCATGATAATTAGCCAATAATTGTTTAGTATCTTTCGGCAAGCAATAGCCTCCATAGCCAAAGGATGGATTATTGTAAAAATCCCCAATGCGCGGGTCTAAGCTTACGCCTTTAATAATCTCATCTGTATGAAGGCCACGCACTTCTGCATAAGAGTCTAATTCATTAAAATAGGCCACTCGCAATGCTAAGTATGTGTTAGCGAAGAGCTTAATCGCCTCTGCCTCAGTGGAACCAGTGAACAGCACAGGAATATCTTGCTTTAGCGCCCCTGCTTTCAACAAATCTGCAAATTGCTCAGCACGCTGCGAACGCTCACCAACTACAATGCGCGAAGGATATAAATTATCATACAAGGCCTTACCTTCTCTTAAGAACTCTGGGGAGAATATAATATTGTCAGTATTGTATTCCTTTCGCATCTGCTCTGTAAAACCAACAGGCACTGTAGATTTTATTATCATCACAGCAGAAGGATTAATTTGAAGCACTTCCTCGATAACAGCTTCAACAGAAGATGTATCAAAGAAGTTTTTCTTCGGGTCATAATTTGTCGGCGTCGATATGATAATATAGTCCGCATCACAAAACGCTTCTTCAGGATCTAGTGTAGCTTTAAAATTGATCGCATCTCGAAGTAAAAATTCAGAGATTTCTTTATCTATAATAGGTGATAGGCCTTTATTTAATTGTTCCACTTTTTCAGGAATTATATCTAATGCTATTACTTCATTATGTTGCGCTAATAGCAATCCATTGGACAAACCTACATAGCCTGTACCTGCAATTGCAATTTTCATAGATTACCTTCTTTTCCCTCTTAAAACAATATACTAAGAAATGCTAGTATTCGCTTACATATCCTAGTTCTTCTTGTTGCCACCTAATTTATATATGGTGCGAAGTACAGCATACCAAAATATGCCCTGTACATATTTACCATAATTGCCTTTGGACTTTTCATAGCGTCCCCACTGCTGAAAGTCATGGTAATTTTCTGGCTTTTTAATAGGCAAAATATTAGTGATGGACTCCCAAGGTGATAAATCATTGTAATGACGCCACTGCGCATCAATATCAGTTACTACCATTTGCCACGGCTTACGTCGCCCAGTCCAATGGGCAATAATAGGCTGTCCATTAAAATTAACGGCCCCACCAAAAGCATTATATTGAGCTGGCAAGAAATAATTCTCACCATCAAACACTAAGTTTAACACATCCTGACTTTGGCCTAAGAAGCGCTCGCGCGGTTCATTTTGATAAGAAAAGGCTTCTTCTGTAATCTTCTGTTCTTCCCAAGTATCAATATCAATTAGCATGACACCATCATTGAAGTATTTGCCATTTTTTAATTTTAAATGACCCGCTCTATATTTTACGGCTTCTGGATGTTCAGATACAGCCCCCATAGCAGCGCCTTGCATATCTAGATGCCATAAGTCTTTAAAATCTCCACAGCACATCGTATCAGCATCTAAATAAATAAAACGATTGGCATATTTTTTAATCACCTTCGGCATATATAGACGCGCATAGGTAATACGAGAAAATCGAGCCACTTTAATATGAAAATCTTCAAAAGGCTTCATATCAATAGTATACAAAATGCAGTGACACTGCCATTTTCGCGCCAATTCTTCAATCTTCTTGCTATTTTCATCACTATGCCCATCTGTAAAAATATGTACTACGAACTTCTTATCTTTATTATTTTCAAGTACAGAAATAACAGAAGCTCCCATAATATGAATAAATCCATCATTGACATTATAGGCAATGTGATATAACTCCTCTGGAGCATCTTGCACTACGTCAGATGTATTCTGCTCTACTTCTGCAGTTATATTACTAGGTAAATAATTAAAATCTATCTGATTTTTAATAAAATTAGCTTCATCAAAAAATGCGTCTGTAAATGTTTTCATTTAAGCTCTCCAAATGCATCTATAGACTCCTAAAACAACCTTTAGAGTCCCTCGTTCAATACTATAACTTATCTAATTATTATAGCATAGAACGCTTTCATAGTTTACTATTTACTAAGCACAATCCGCTTAAAATTTATATTTTCTAACTTTATATTACACTTAATATTTACCTAGCACTATAACATTGATTATGCCTAACACTTTAATACTAATACTTTGCCTAACAATTCAATACTTAACATTATGCCCAACAAATTTAGTAATAAAAAAGAAGACAAGCCGTCTTAACTTGTCTTCTTTTCGTTCTTAGTATTATATTCTAAAATGCTTGCACGAGTTATTTTATTGGCACTTCCGCCACAGTTTCTATCAAAATCAATACTATCAATGCTTTATGCTTCCAAATATAACGAGAGACTTACTCCCCTTCTCTAGCCGGCAAGCTTCGATGGGCAATAGCCACTGCAATTTCATTTAGATGCAAGATCCCTACGCCGATATAGATAGCCACGCTGAGATGCTCGCGATACCGTGCAATACCAATTTTACCGCCCACATTGAGACCTGTAGCTTTGCGTTTTAATTGTTCTAGTGCTTCTTGGGTAGCCCCAATAACAGCGCCTTCCCCAATATGATTATCTGCTACTACTTTTTGACGTTGCGCTGCCACAACAGCATGTTCAATAATCTTAGGAATGGACTGTAAAAACTGCCCTCCAAAATCAACTGCTACTGAGCGAATGCCCTTCTCTTGTAAATCCTTGCGAAGCTCCTGCTCCATATCCCGTGTTTCAGTAATGGCCAAGCGTAACGCGGCACGACCTATTGAAATGCTATTATATTCCATATACATCTCCTACCATACTACCAAACTTAACTCTCACATATAAAATAGCTGTACTTCCATTATACTGTCCCTCGCTTCAATTACTATGAAATGAAGTGCTGCACAATACATATTAATATAATTATACTTTGTCCATTAAAATCTTACAATGAAAGCTTTTTCTTACCATGTAAAGTTCGCAAATTATCTAGATTTCTATTATAGGAAGGACTACCTAAATCAAACTGTGACTCCTGAACTGGCGCCCCTTCTATCCCCATAATTGAGATCAATAAATTATACATCAAATCATTTGTCCAAGGACTATCTTTATGCATATGCAAAGTGTCTACCAAGGATTGATGATCAGCTACATAAGAGTCTGAAAAGTTTATAATCAATGGAATTTTAGACATAACAGGAATAAATTTACTACTTTCATGTGATTTATGAGAGTCTGCATCTTCCCCATGGTCAGAAAACATAATAAAGGCCTTTAAATTAGGGCTTTGCTTAACATCATTAAAAAGTTTAGATAAAACAAAATCATCATATAGTACTGCATTGTCATACATGTCCACTACACTATCATCACCGGAAAAGACATCATAGGCATCAGGATATCGATCACCATAAAATCCATGACATCCCATTACATGGAACACGATGAGTGCATTGTCTAAGTTTTTTATATCAGGAATTTGACCTGCTAAGCGCTCATCAAAATACAGTGTATTAGTGCTCTCACCTACAGAGCCGTTAACCCAAACTTGGTAGTCAGCAGTTGAAGCAATCTCCGCAATAGGCGTATCCCACGCGCCATACTTTTGTTGATTACTAATCCAATATGTTTTCATCCCTGCAGCTTTTGCAATCTCAATAATAGAATTAGCATCATCTAAATTTAGATGATTATACTGATTCTTTTCACTCAATGCATAAGTTAAAGCTGGTACCGTATGCGTATGGTTAGAGAATGCCTTTGAAAACACAAGCGTATTCTTTTCCTTGCTTAACTCATTTAGCCAAGGCGTTGTATTGCGCTTATATCCATACACGCCCATATGCTCACGCGTTTCTGACTCGCCAATCACTAGTACATACACACCTTTATTTTTAGGATTTACACTCAGTCCTGTCATAGCTTGTAAACGCTTTTCTCGTAATGCTTTATTTAAGCCATATTGTTTATAAGAATCTAAGGACTTCTTAATGGATTTAAACATTACAATAGGCTCACTGGCTCGGCTTATATGAGCGAAGCTAGCTATACTTAGTAAATAAAACACCGCGCATAACCCCAGTGTCACTTTCTTCTTAGATACTTGTTTAGCCACTGCTGTATTAGGCATGAAGCGCGTAAGTGCTACAGTCCCCATTATATAGATAATGGTACAAACAAATAAGATAACTATACTTAATATGCCTTGACTTCTTAAATACGCCACTGTTTCAGACACATTGGTTTGGCAAATAGCCAACACGATATCGGCTTGCAAAACTTGCCCACTCATGGCCCAATACGCCCAATATGTAAGCGGAATCAAGTAGAAAATAAAAAATAAAAATCCCAGTACAACTCTATTACCTTTATTTTTACCTATCCAGTTAAAGTCACTAAAATGATATATAGAAATTAACACACATGCCAATAAACTACTACTATTAATCATTACATGCAAGGCAGTAAAAGCTATCGCAATATGGTGAAAAGCTTGAATCAACAAAATAGAGCTCATAAAAAATGTTAGCCCTAAATAGGCTAAGATAATGCTCCTATGGAAATTCCACACATACAGTACTAGGCTTACAACAAAAGCGGAAATGAAGTCCTGCAATTTCATCTTCCATACAAACTCACCAAGCACTATATCTTGAATTACTACTATTCCTAATAAATATAAAACCATTGCATATACTACTTGTTTGTCTAGCTTCTTCATCCATTTCATAAACTTATACTCCCTGTTCCACCTCTATCTAATCATAGATGTATCCCCCATTACGATATATGAAAAGAATTGGTAACAAAAACGTTCATCTGTCATTCATTTTATCTTATGAATTTCACTAGATTTTGTCAAACAACTTTTCAAGATGAATCTTATCAATCGGACTACCTTTGATATGTTCGCCAACAGTGGACTTATCCAACCATGTACTATTTGTTATAACTTATTTCCATGTCCAATAAATTTACTTCCATATCCCTAAATTTATTTCTATAGCCCTTAAATTTATTTTCATATTCCTTAAATTTATTTTCATATTCCTTAAATTTATTTTCATATTCCTTAAATTCATTTCCACATTCCTTATATTTATTTCCACATGCCTTAAATAGTAAAAGTATTTCATACCCCATATATCGTCTATTAATAATAAACCAAAGACTACTCTCTAAGAATGCAAAAAGCCGACCAACTCGTCCTCAAACAAGTTAGTCGGCTCTTTTACTGACTCTATATATTTAGTTCTCTCAGCTTATATCTAATTCTCTCACGTATTTCTACGTATATCTATGTCTCTCATCTCTTACATCATAAGCAATGACTTCTAACTGCTTAATATGGTTGTAATGCTCCTACTAAATCACTAATATGAGCTATACCAGTATCTTCACAGTATTCATGCATTTCGCGCGCTATTTGGCCAATAGCACCAGGATCAACCATAGAGGCTGTGCCTACGGACACGATATCGGCACCAGCGAGCATAAATTCTACCGCATCAGTGCCGGTCATGATGCCACCCATGCCCATGATTGGCAAATCTATAGCCTGCGCCACTTGATGCACCAAACGCAAAGCCACTGGTTTCACCGCAGGGCCTGAAAGACCACCGTACAGATTACCTAGAATAGGACGGCGTGTCTTAACATCAATGGCCATCCCCAACAAAGTATTAATCATACTAAGACCATCAGCACCGGCCTCTTTAACTGCACGGGCAATTTCTACAATATCCGTCACATTAGGAGACAATTTCATAATGACTGACAAATCTGTATTTTGTCTTACAATTTTACAAACAGCGGCTGCACTTTCAGCACATACGCCAAACGCCATACCACCATTTTTTACATTGGGACAGCTAATATTAACTTCAAAACCAGCTACGCCTTCAACAGTTAAAGTTTTAGCCATAAACGCATAACCATCTACATCAGCAGCCGAAATATTAGCTAGAATAGGCACATCATATTTTCTTAATTCCGGTAAAATATGCTCTACGAATGCTTCTGCTCCTGGATTTTCCAGACCAATACAATTAAGAAGTCCTGATGGAGTTTCGGCAATGCGCGTTCCTTCATTACCATTGCGCGCCTGTGGTGTTAAGCCCTTCACTGAAATAGCACCCACTTCATTGCTAAGGTCGAGATAATCAGCATATTCTAGGCCAAAACCAAAGGTGCCTGATGCCGCAACGATAGGGTTCTTCATTTTGATGCCACAAAAATCGACTGCTAAATCAGGATACGCTGGCTTTTTGCCATTTAAATCCTTACTATGGTCCATATGCTTATAACCAAGCTCTCCATGGTCTCCAAGCTGAGCTAATTGTTCATGACTCATTAGAAAAACACCTCCTCAGCTGGGAATACAGGTACTTCTTTACATACTTTATAGCGTTTACCGCCGCGGCCATGACAGCCACAGCCCAAGCAACCACCAGTGCCACAGCCCATCCGTTCCTCTAAAGATACTTGACATGACACAGTGTATTCTTCCGCTACCTTAGCCACACCTTTCATCATTGGTGTAGGACCACAAGTGAGGACCGATGTAAAACCAATATTGCAACCTTCAGCTGCTGCAGCGTCTGCAGTTTCAGCTACTGCTTCTACACTAACGCCTTCCGGTGCAGCTGCTAATGCTTCTTCTATGGCCTGAGTCGTCGCCTCTAGTCTAGCGTTTTGAGGCATTAATTCACTCTTACCAGCACCTGTTAAATATGGAGTTAATACTCTTTGAGCCTCGCCTCGTTCACTAGTGATTAACTCGCCCATAATAGCTGTGGGGAATCCTTTTGTCCCTACACTGCCATCATCAGTAGTAACATACACCTCGACAGGGCAGTCTTTAAATAAATCAGCCCAGAAGGTTTCGCTTTCATTTCTAAAACCTAAGACTACTGTCGCCTTTTTAGACGCCATTGGCTGTATCTCGACTTCCTCTTCTTCTGTAGTATAGCGAGTTGTATCTTCTACTTCATTAAGTTTTGATGCAATACAAAGCATCGGTGCAATCCCTACGCCACCACCGACCAATAACATATTATCAGTGAGCTCAAATTGACTACCAAGAGGCCCTAAACAATCTAGTTCGTCCCCTTCCTTAAGCTTTGTCATAAGTTCTGTACCACTACCTACTACGCGATATAGCAAGGTAATGGTACCTTCATTGCTATCAAATCCAGCATAGCTGATGGGACGGCGCAATAAAGGCGCCGTGCCACCAGTTACACGAACATTACAAAATTGTCCAACCTTTGCTTCAGCTGCTTGTTTTGGGGCGTATAAATCCATAATCCATACATCGGATCCGATTTGCTCATTGCGGAGCACTCGCGCCATTTCTACATATCCACTCACGGATTAATCACTCCATCTCAAAATCTTGTAACGCTTCGACTTCAATTTTAATTTCTTCATTAGCTCGACCAGCTACAACGCGTAATACTTCGCGCGCTGTATCTAAGGAGGTCAAGCAAGGTGTGCCCATTTCAACGGCCAAACGACGAAGTTGGAAGCCTTCACGCTCTGGACGCTTGCCATATGTCAAGGTGTTGAGCATAAGGTCCACTTCACCACGGCGGATTAAATCAGCACAGTTATTTTCACCTTCGTGAATTTTATTAACAATTACACATGGAATACCATGTTCTTCAAAGTATTTACCAGTACCGCCAGTCGCTTGGATATGATAACCAAGGTCGATAAAGCCCTTCGCTAAGCGCGCTGCTTCTTCTTTATCGCGGTCTGCTACAGTCATGAGAATATGGCCCTTTTCTGGAATGCGCATATTGGCGCCATGAATGGCTTTAAATAAGGCTTCAGAATAGGAACGACCAATCCCCATAACTTCACCAGTAGACTTCATTTCAGGTCCTAAGGCGATTTCTACAAGGCCCATTTTGGAGAAGGAGAATACTGGCGCTTTCACAGCTACATAGTCTTTCGCTGGCACTAAACCAGTTGGTAGCCCCATGGACTTAATTGTCTCGCCTAAAGCAATGCGCGTTGCATATTCAATCATATTAATGCCCGTTACTTTACTGATAAATGGTACTGTACGGCTGGAGCGAGGATTTACTTCGATAACATTAAGCTCACCATTAGCTACGATGTACTGAATATTAACAATCCCTTTTACATTAAGGCCTTTAGCAATACGACGTGTATAATCAACAATTTGCTCTGTAATTTCATCCGATAAATGCTGCGCAGGATATACGGCAATAGAGTCACCAGAGTGAACACCAGCACGTTCGATTTGTTCCATAATACCAGGAATGCAAACGTCTTCGCCGTCAGCAATAGCATCTACTTCCACTTCCATGCCCACCATGTAACGGTCAATCAACACTGGATGATCTTTAGATGCCACTACAGCTTCTTTCATGTACACATCAAGTTCTTTGTCATTGTACACGATTTCCATAGCTCGACCACCTAATACATAGGATGGACGAACGATTAATGGATAAGAAAGGCGGCTAGCTGCCTCAATCGCTTCTTCATGGCTCGTTACTAAGGCGCCTACAGGACGAGGTATGCCGAGCTCAGCCAATAATTCGTCAAAGCGTTCGCGGTCTTCGGCCATATCAATGCTGTCTACAGAAGTACCTAGGATTTTAACCCCACGCTCTGCGAGCGGACCAGCTAAATTAATCGCTGTTTGACCACCGAATTGAGCAATAACGCCAATTGGATTTTCTTTGCGAATTACTTCCATAACATCTTCCACAGTAAGTGGTTCAAAGTACAAGCTATCAGATGTATCAAAGTCTGTACTTACAGTTTCTGGGTTATTATTGATGATAATAGATTTCTTGCCAGCTTTGCGAAGCGCCCAAGAAGAATGTACCGAACAGTAGTCGAACTCTACACCTTGACCGATGCGGATTGGGCCAGAGCCTAGAACGATAACGCTGTTATCACCGCGTGGCACGACTTCATCTTCATAAGCATAGGCGCTGTAATAATATGGTGTATGTGCTTCAAACTCAGCTGCACAAGTATCTACATATTTGTAAGTTGGGAATACTTTAAATTCTTCACGCTTAGCCTGTACCGCTTCACTAGTTGTGTTAGCAAAGCGCGCAATTACTTTGTCTGGCATGCTATATTTCTTAGCTAAACGAAGATTTTCTTCTGTCACGCCATTAGCGGCTAAGTCTTTTTCTACATCCACAATATTCTTAATCTTATTGATGAAGAAGGTATCAATCTTCGTAATGAAGTGAATTTTTTCCACACTAATGCCAGCGCGAAGAGCTTGTGCTACAACATAGATGCGTTCGTCATCTACAAGACGCAAGCGCTCAATTAATTGCTCTGGTGATTCATGGGAAATCTTAGGCAATTCAATATGGTCTAAGCCGATTTCCAAGGAGCGAATCGCTTTTAATAAGGAACCTTCCAAAGTGCGGTCAATAGCCATAACTTCCCCAGTAGCCTTCATCTGCGTGCCAAGGGTACGGTCCGCTAAGTTGAACTTTTCAAATGGCCAACGTGGGAATTTAGTAACTACATAGTCTAAGGATGGTTCGAAGCACGCTTTAGTTTCACCAGTTACAGCATTTGTAATTTGGTCCAAGGTCATGCCCAATGCCACCTTCGCTGCCACCTTTGCAATTGGATAGCCTGTCGCTTTAGAAGCAAGTGCTGAGGAGCGAGATACGCGAGGATTTACTTCGATTACATAGTATTGATTGCTATATGGATCGAGGGCGTATTGCACATTACAGCCGCCTTCGATTTCAAGATAGCGAATAATGTCAACTGATGCGGTGCGAAGCATTTGGTACTGAATATCGTTTAATGTTTGGCTTGGTGCCACTACGATGGAGTCGCCAGTATGAACACCTACAGGGTCGATATTTTCCATATTACATACGATGATGCAGTTGTCTGCACTATCGCGCATTACTTCATATTCTACTTCTTTCCAGCCTGCTACAGAGCGCTCTACTAGAATTTGATGAATCGGGCTCAACTTGATGCCACGAAGGGCAATCATGTACATTTCCTCTTCATTGTGCGCAATGCCACCGCCCGTGCCACCTAAGGTGTAAGCTGGACGAATGATAATTGGATACCCAATTCGATTAGCAAATTCAACGGCTTTTTCTACATCGCTGAAAATATCACTTTCAGGCACTGGTTGATTGATCCGCTTCATAGCTTCTTTGAAAAGCTCACGGTCTTCCGCCTGCTTAATAGCCGCTAAAGTAGTGCCAAGAAGTTTTACCCCATACTCTTCCAATACACCGGCTTCAGATAATTCTACAGCCATGTTAAGGCCTACTTGCCCACCAAGAGTAGCTAGCAAGCCATAAGGGCGCTCTTTGCGAATTACTTCAGTTACAAACTCCAAGCTAATTGGCTCAATATATACGCGGTCAGCAATGTCTCGGTCTGTCATAATTGTGGCAGGATTAGAGTTTACGAGTACAACTTTATAGCCTTCTTCACGAAGGGAGCGGCAAGCCTGTGTCCCTGCATAGTCAAATTCTGCCGCCTGTCCGATAATAATCGGGCCGGACCCGATAACGAGTATTTTCTTTTGTTCCATTGTCACAGCCCCTTCTATTTATGCTTATCCATTAATGCTTCAAATTCGTCAAATAAGTAGAGATTGTCAGTTGGTCCAGGCGATGCTTCTGGATGATATTGCACTGACATAATAGGCATACTATTATGCACCATACCTTCTACAGTATCGTCATTTACACTTCGATGTGTAATTGTAACATCGGCGTTTTTCAAGCTAGTTTCATCCACTGCATAGCCGTGATTTTGTGAAGTAATATATACGCGACCAGTGCGAAGATCCTTAACTGGATGGTTAGAACCACGATGACCAAAGCGCATTTTATAAGTACTGCCACCATAAGCAAGAGCTAATACTTGATGGCCCATGCAAATACCAAAGATTGGCTTTTTACCTAGTAATTTTTTAACTTCTTCTACAGCAAAGCCAAGGTCTTGAGGGTCCCCAGGGCCATTAGACAAGAAAATGCCATCTGGATTTACTTTTAAGATTTCCTCTGCCTTAGTGTCGGCTGGAAAAATTGTCAAGCGACAACCGCAAGCTTCTAAGGATTTTAAAATGCTTTCTTTCACACCAAAGTCATATACTGCTACATGGTATTTAGCTTGATTGCTACCGCGGTAGCCTTCCCATTTAGTGGTAACGCGCATAACTTGGTCAGTTGGCAAGCTTTGTGCCAGTAAAGCATCAATGCGCTCTTGTGGCGTATTGATTGGGCAAATTACACCTTTCATAACCCCGTGATTACGAATGCGACGTGTAATAGCACGCGTATCTACATCATATAAACAAGGAATGCCATAAGCGCGAAGATATTCTTCAAAGGTGCCTTCATTTTGCCAATTGCTTGGGAAATCACAAAGTTCCCCTACAATCATGCCACGGCAATATGGTGTTGGCGCCTGTGCAATATCGCGATATGTGCCATAGTTACCAATTAAAGGATAGGTTAATGTAATAATCTGATCGGCATAAGATGGGTCTGTTAAAATTTCTTGATACCCTGTCATGCCTGTATTGAAAACGACTTCCCCGAGAATTGGTGCTCCGCCGAGAAGTTGACCTTCATATACGCTACCGTCTTGTAATACTAATTTACCTTTCACTGGGTCACAACTCCCTCTTTCATAACAACTTCGCCATTTACTACTGTTAACTTAGCCTTGCCGGTTAATGTCATACCATCAAATGGGCTTGTTTTGCCCTTGGTATAAAATTGATTGCGGTCTACAGTCCACTCTTCATCAGTGCTGAATACGGTAATGTCGGCTGCTTTACCAACTTCTAAGATACCTGCATCAACACCCATGATTTGAGCTGGCTTCACACTCATTAAATTAACAATCTCATCTAAGGTTAACAGACCTGTTTTATAGGTGTGCGTAATCACTGCTGCTAAGGATGTTTCAAGGCCACTGAAACCATTTGGTGCACAGCAGAATTCTACGTCTTTTTCTTCTTCTGCATGTGGTGCATGGTCGGTGATAATGGCATCAATAGTACCATCTTTAATGCCTGCTAACAAGGCTTCGCGATGATCTTCCGAACGAATTGGCGGCGCCATTTTAAACGCTGGATTGTATTCACGAAGATATTCATCAGTAAAGGATAAATGCTGTGCAGTTACTTCACAAGTAACTTTAATGCCCTTAGCTTTGGCGCGGCGAATTTGCTCTACCGTGTCTTTACTACTTACATGAGCAATGTGAATATGGCCACCAGTCATTTCAGCTAACATTAAATCACGAGCTACCGCCATATCTTCAGCTACAGCAGGACGACCTTTTACACCCATTTGATAAGCTACAAAGCCTTCATGCATATGACCTTCACAAGTTAAGCTCACTTCTTCTGCATGGTCGATAACAGGTTTGTTGAACATGCTAGAGTATTCTAAGGCGCGACGCATGAAAGCAGCGCTTTCTACATAATGGCCATCATCGGAGAAACCAACTACGCCAGCTTCTGCCATATCGCCCATTTCAGCCAATTCTTTGCCTTCTAGGCCCTTACTTACAGCGCCGATAAATTCTACTTTTACTACACCAGTCAAGTCAGCCTGTTTTTGAAGACCGCGCACTAACGCAGCATTATCTACTACTGGCTTTGTGTTCGCCATTGTAGCGATACGAGTAAAGCCACCAGCAGCTGCTGCTTGGGTACCACTGTGGAAGTCTTCTTTTGCTTCTTGACCTGGCTCACGAAGATGTGTATGCATATCGATAAGGCCTGGTGTCACAATGAGACCAGTTGCATCATATACTTCAGCACCATCAGCGGAAAGATTCTGACCAATGGCGGCAATTTTTCCGTCCACGACTAAAATATCTGCTATTTCATGTTGTTGTTTTCCTGGGTTTACAACTGTACCACCTTTAATCAGCAAGCTCACTGCCGTCACCTCCAACAATTGTTAAGTACAATACTGCCATGCGAATGGCCACACCATTACGAACCTGCTCTTGAATCACTGATTCATCGCTATACGCTACGTCATGAGCAATTTCTAGACCGCGGTTCATTGGACCTGGATGCAATACCATTACATCATCTTTCGCTTCTTTTAAGACATTTTTATTAATACCAAAAATGCGCGCATATTCGCGATTTGTTGGATATAAGGCGGAGTTAATACGCTCTAATTGGATGCGAAGTACATTGACTACATCTGCATCTTTTAGCGCTTCGCGCACATCATGATGCACTGTAACACCCAACTTTTCTAACTCTGGGTACACCAAGGTACGTGGGCCTACCAAATGCACATCGGCGCCAAGTTTAGTAAAGCCATAAATATCAGAACGGGCTACACGGCTGTGCATGATATCGCCTGCGATAACAATTTTTAAGCCCTCTAAGCTACCTTTGCGTTCCATGATGGAGTAAATATCGAGTAAAGCCTGTGTTGGGTGCTCATGTGCACCATCACCAGCGTTGATAATAATAGGGTCCACTACTTTTGTTGCATAGAGTGGTGAGCCTTCAGCGCTATGACGCATTACGATGGCATCAGTGCCCATGTAAGACATGGTAAGCAATGTATCGCGGAAGCTTTCACCTTTTGCCATGGAACTACCACTCTTTGAAATATTAATGACATCAGCACCTAAGTATTTACCTGCTAATTCAAAGGAGCTTCTCGTACGAGTACTATTCTCCATGAATAAGTTGATAATGGATTTGCCCTTTAACAGGGGATGTTTCTTATCCTCCGAAAGAACAATTTTCTTCATTTTTTTGGCTACTCGTAAAATGAGTTCGATCTCTTCTCTTGAGATATGCTCAAGACCTAGAAGATGCTTGCCCTTTAAACTTACTTGTCCCATTGTCAGCCTCCTAACTGATATCAAAAAAGACCTTTTGCCAGAGGCAAAAGGTCTATAGCAGACGTAGTGATATACCCATGGCCACACGGGTCCCTACTATGTTCCTTTACTAGCCTCACAGGACTAACTTAAAAGGTATTCATTAAACTAACAGTCTCTCGTACTGTTTTCACTGTTTCTTACTCCTCTATTTTACCTTTCGAGGCGCTCACTGTCAAGCTAAAAGGAAGTTATCAATTTATGCTTATTATATACCTCCCACAATAGCCAATGTAAGCAATATCCACTAACAATTAGAACTTCATCTCAGCCCCTACACGCCAAATTCGTCCATACATATTGAGGTCATCTACTTTCTTGTCAAAGATATTATTCACAGCTACAAATGCAGAGAACTCCTTATTGAATTTACGTGTTACAGATGCATTGAATGTATTGAAGGAATAAAGATTATAGCCTCCACTGCGACGGCTAGTAGATGGACTATACGCATAATCATGCGTGAAGGTATTCCAAAGCATAGCGCTATAGCCTGTATCTTGATTATCATCATATACTAACTGAATTGTAGACACCGATTTAGGGCGATTCAACAAGCGACTACCAGTGCGCTCATTCGTAGCATCAATGTAGTTGTACGTAGCTTTTGCTGATAAACGATCAGAGAAGGTATAGCCATACGTTAATTCCACGCCACTAATCTTAGCTTTATTCACATTTACATAATCAGCATGGATTACGCCAGTTAATGGGTCTGTCCACTGATTATAGTCAATGAGATTGCTGATTTTATTATTGTAATATGTAGCTTTCGCAAAGGATTTACCCCATTCTCCTTCTAAGGAAACATCATAGTTCACCGATTTCTCTGGCTCTAAGTTTGGGTTGCCATTTACATTGACCATAATAGGGCCTGGACTATGCCACATATTCATATAAAGCTCTGATACAGTTGGCGCCTTATAAGCACGGCCATAATTAGCTTTAAAGCGTAAATTATCCTTAATGCTGTAATTTAAGCCAATATGAGGTGATACATTGGACCCGAAGGAGTCACTATGTTCATAACGAATTGATGGTTGTAGCATCAATTTGTCTGTTACCTGCCACGTATCTTCAATGAAGGCGGCATAGGAATTAACATCATGGGCCTCTTTATTTTTTACCCCATCAGCACTCGCTTGGCCACCGAGGCGCGTACCAGCATAGTATACCCGGCGATATTCACCACCAAAGGTTAAGGTATGGTCATCATTGAGATACATCGTATTTTGTGCATCTGTCACCCAGGTATAATATTTAGCTCTGTCATAGTCTGAACTTGGATATAAGCGCTCCATCATTTTCTGTGCAACAGGAGAGAATCGGCCTAAGAAAGAAAAATCAACATTATTACTCATATCGTAATCTTTTTTGAGCTGATTATAATAGGTGCGTACCATATAGTCATTAGACTCGGTTTTACCAGTATAAGTAAGGCTTAAGCCATAACTAGAATTATCATAATGCTCTACCTTATCCTTTTGTTGGTCATACTTCATGCCTCTTTGCAAGCCTTGTTGATCAGCTAATTCAGTGCGTAAATGTTCTTTAAAATAATTGGCATCAAAGCGCAATTTATTTTGGTTAGCATTTTCAAAGTCATATACAGCACTTACATCAAAGTTTTGACGCGTACCAAACATATAACGATTGTAATCATCCACCCCTACAGCTGTAGCTGATGGCGCCACATATTGGTGAATATTAATAGGACGCACCTTTGTAAACTGTGCCCCTGCAGTCAAGCTCCAACGACCTTGCTTGCCAGAATCATAGCGATAGTAATTATTCATTTGCCGCGTGCCTGTATTGACACCTACAGTAACACCTTCTGTAGCAGGTATCTTGGTAATAATATTAATGACCCCACCCATAGCATCAGAACCATATAAAGAGCTCGTAGCACCACGCACAATTTCAATGCGCTCTACTGTATCTAAACTCATGCGCCCTAAGGTGTATACATTGGCTGTGCTATCTGTATCTTCACCAGCTAAACGCTTGCCATCTACTAAAATTAACGTATGCTTTGTATCCATCCCTCTAAGCATAACCTGATTCCCCGTCATAGAGGACTCAGATAAATTAATATTATCTGCTAACTGTAACGCAGACACTACATCAGTAGCCCCCATTGTTTTAATGTCATCACTTGTAATTACCTCTACAGCTTGTGGAGCGGCTTTAATCGTTTCAGCTGTTTTTGAAGCCGTTACTACAATGGTCTCCGTCCGATTTACGCCATCTGATACAGTTCCTTGGCCATAAACTGGGGCCGTCATAGCCGTTAGCACCAGAGCACTTAATACAATTTCTTTAGTCTTCATTTTATACATCACACAAACCTCCAACACACTATAATATAAAAATTACACACAATTACACACAAAATTTATTTTTGATGAACTTCCTTGATTTAATAAGGCAAAAAACTCACGTTCACTTCATCTCAAGCTTATAAAAAAACTCTACCTAGTAAGCATGTAACAATCCACACATTGATCGCCTGATCATACCTACTAGATAGAGGTTTTGTTCACTTCTACTTAGAAATGATATTGTTGTACTAATTTTAAAAATACTAGTATATTAAGCCAAACATTATATAAAGCTACTAATGTATAAAACTAATAATTCTAATTAAAGATAGTAAGTAAACTCCCTTTAGAATTTCATTTCAGCCCCTACACGCCAAACTCGACCGAAGAGATATAAATCATCAATTTCTTTATCTAAAATGTTTTCTACAGCGACAAAGACTGATAAGTTTTCATTGATTCGCTTCGTAGCTGAAATATTAAGGGTATTAAATGTATAATATTTGCTATTAAAATAATAATCCTGCGTAAAGGCATCCCAAAGGGTAATATTATAGCCATTAGTTTCCCCATTATCATAAGAAAGCTGTGCAGTGCTAACAAATTTAGGGCGATTAGCTAAGCGGCTTCCATCACTTTCATCCGTGGCATGGATATAATTATGAGTCAATTTAAACGTCAATCGATCATTAAAGTTATATCCTAAGGTGCTTTCTACCCCACGAATACGCGCTTCATCAACATTTATATACTTCATAGTTAAGAAGCCTGAAAGATAACCCACTACAGTGCTGTCAATTAAGTTCTTAATCTTATTGTCATAGTAGGACACTTTAGCAAAGGCTTTTCCATGTTCCCCTTCTAGAGCAATATCAAAATTTCTAGATTTCTCTGGCTCAAGATCAGGATTACCTAATATACGATACGAGAAGGTTCCCACTGTATGGCTAAAGTTCATATACAAATCAGAAATGCTTGGCGCGCGATATCCTAAGCCGTAATTAGCTTTTAATCGCAAGTGGTCCGTGAAATTATAAGTAGTACCAATTTTAGGGGACACATTCGAACCGAACTGGTCATTATATTCATAACGAATCGCCGGCTGCACAATCCATTTATCATTGACTTGCCATGTATCTTCAACGAATAATGCCGTAGAATCTACTTCATGGGCTGCTGCATTTTGCAAGCGCGTACCTTCATAGTAGTTCTTGCGGTATTCACCGCCAAAGGTAATAGTATGGTCATCATTGGCATACATAGTGTCATGCGCTTCAACTACAAAATTATAATACTTGCCATCTTCATTTAAAGCCGAAGATGCGGGGCGGTATTCTCGATTTAAACGATCATAATAGGTGCGAATTTGGTAGTCATTTTTATCAGTCTTACCTGTATATGTCAAGCTAAGATCATAGCCATCTTGGTTATATCTAGCGATTGAAGACATATTATTGCTCGATGTCTGTAACTTAGATTTAAAATAACTACCATCAAAACGTAATTCATTGTGGTTAGCATTTTCAAAATCATAGGTCGTGCTCACATTATAGTATTGTTTATTGCCATACAAACTTGGCTGATTATATACACTACCAGAAGAAGACGAGCTACTTAATACATTCGTAGGTCGTACTTTAGTAAAGCGAGCATCAGCCGTAGCACTCCATCGCCCTTGTTTACCTGTTGAATAACTATACCAATTACTAATCTCACGATTCCCAGTGACTACGCCAACAGTGCCCTGTTCTTCTGTAGCCTTTTTAGTAATAACATTAATTACACCACCCATGGCATCGGACCCGTATAAAGTACTGCCAGAACCGCGGACAATTTCTACGCGTTCTACATTGCTCAAATTGATGCGGCTTAACGTGTAAATATTAGCTGACTGTGCTGTATCCTCTCCAGACATACGACGTCCATCTACTAAAATCAAAGTGTATCTAGAATCCATGCCGCGAAGCATTACTTGATTACCTGTACCACTTTGTGTGCCAGCAGATAAATTTAAATTATCTGCTAACTGTAAGCCTGTAATTAAATTATCTGCCCCTAATTTTTTCATCTCTTCTGCGGTCACTACTTCAACAGCTTGTGGCGATGCTTTAATTGTTTCTTCCGTTTTTGATGCCGTTACTACAATTGTATCGGTTTGGCTAGTGGCCGCCCACACTGGTGAGGTCATAGCAGTTACTATTAAAGTGGATAAAATAATCTGTTTTCTTACTCGTAAGTTCATTTGTTTCTCCTCTGAACCAATCATGCACAAAAAGCCCATCTAACACTGCACGACTTATATTGAGAGTGAATCTGTAATCCCCCACGACTTCTAACACAAGCTTTAATCGACTACTATCACTATCTAACTCGCAAACTCCGTCAGCACACACAACTCGGCCCTACTTCTGCTACTGTAATACTCATTACATTTACACACAAATTATCTCTTGAATTAACAACGTAACTCGAAAACATTACGACACTTCTTCAGGTATTCTCATATACTTTATACCTTTAACACTTATTATTTTCGCATTTAATTCGATTGCTACTAAAAATGCCTCCACTTGCTCTACATACAAAAAGACATAATAAGTAAGCCTCTATATCTACAGGTCCCCTGTGTGTCCATGTTTCCACAAGGGCTAGCTACACCTAGCTATTTCAAGGTCGATATATTTAGGTCCTTACCTATTATGTCTACTGCTTGTATAGAAAATTCAAACTCTTGTTCAATCTATCATGCCAACTGGGCATGTTTTATAGTAATGGTTAGCTAGCTAACCATGTCTCTCTTAATACACAAAGACTGCCAACTAACCATTAATATCCAAAGTAATTAGTTTATTTTACTGACTGTTACTAACTTTTAGTAAATTTTACTAACATCCACTAATCTAATATGGTCTAATATTTTTATACTATTTTCTTTTTTAAATATTTCCTATTAGACTAACTGTTACCAATCTGTTTACTATTAACCTAATTTAGCCAATACATCTTTTGCAAAGTTCTGCGCGTTTTGAAGGTCTGTAGCATCTGGATGGGATGCGGCTTGTCTGTGACGCTCTTCACGCTCTGCACTACGTCCATGAGGATGTCCTTCAGGGAACATCTTAAACATCATTTCAATAACTTTTGGATCTACTTTGCCTTGGCACATAAAAGTGCTCACTGGCGCTAAGCCATTAGGTAATAATTTACTAGCGGCCTCCATCGTTTCCTTAGCATGAGGAAGCATTGGTGGTACACCTAAGGTGGCAAATAAAGCAACTTGTTTTGAATTAATACGGCTCAACACTGTCTGCGCTTCTTTATTAGCATTTCCTTGGTCAGCCCAAAAGCCCATAAATACTAAATCATAAGAACTTAAATCAGCAGGAGCATCTTTAACAGCTACACACTCTGTACCTGCTGGTAATTCTTTAACAATTGCTTCGGCTACTTGTTTTGTATTGCCTGTGCGTGATGAATAAATAACAATACTCTTCATGGATAAACTCCTCTCTATTATACATATGCCTATATACGACTTTCATAAGGCACACAAATCGTATGCTCTTCACCATTAATCTGTAATTTACTAAACACCATGTTTACATCATAGAGCTGACTCAAGACAGTTTCATTAAAAATATCTGCCACCGCTCCATCAGCTACGATTTGTCCTTGTTTAACTGCTATTAGCCTATGACTAAAATGAGCTGCATGATTAAGATCATGTAGCACCATAATCACGGTGATACCACGAGTCTTATGTAGTTTCACAACTAATTTCATCAATTCTAGCTGATACCGCACATCTAAGAACGTAGTCGGTTCATCTAACATCAATATATCAGGCTCTTGGGCAATAGCCATGGCAAGCCAAGCGCGTTGCCTTTCACCACCGGATAAATCTTTTAAAGGACGATGCTGTAAATTAACTAAGCCTGTTTCTTCTAAGGCGGCTTCTACGGCCTGCACATCCTCTACTTTTAGTGAACTAAATGCATTCTGATAGGGCAAACGACCACAGAGTACTAAATCACGTACCGTCATATCCTGCGGCGCTTGAGCAGATTGAGGCAACATGGAAATGATTCGCGCCACTTCCTTAGCCCCCATCTTTTGAATATTTTTACCATCTAATAGTACAGTCCCAGCCATCGGCTCCAACAGACGGCCTAAGGTTTTTAATACCGTGGATTTACCCGATCCATTAGGACCAATAATGCTTACAATCTCTGGTTTATCAAAGCTTACATTAACCCCTTCACCAACGATTCGCTCTCCATAGCCGATACGACCTTGGTCCATAACTAATGTACGTGTCATCCTCGGCTCCTCCGTTTCAATAGATACAAGAAAAATGGCGCCCCTAAGAAGGATAGGAATATCCCCACTGGTATTTCCATAGGACTAAATATAGTTCTCGCAAAGGTATCTGCTCCAACTAGTAAAGCCGCACCAAATACGGCAGAAGCTGGTAATAAGTATTCAAAATCAGAACCTACGATAAGTCGCATAATATGAGGTACAATAAGCCCTACAAAGCCGAGTAAGCCAGCTACACTGGCAGAGGATGCAGCTAAAATAGCCGATAAAAAGATTAGAATAAAACGCGTGCGTTTTAAATTAATCCCCAAGCTCAAAGCTACTTCATCACCCATTTGAAGGGCATTTAATTTTCGATAATTCCACAAGGTACCTAAAAGGCCAATAATGCTATAAGGCAATACAATCCACACATAGGACCAGCGTGCCCCTGCAAAACCACCGGCAAGCCAGTTAACGGCGCCTTGAATACGGTCTGGGAATGCTACCCACAAAGCTGTTGTGCCACCGCCAAAGAAAGCGGCTACTGCTACACCTGCTAAGATAAGGCGCAAAGGATTAATGCCTCTATCCCAAGCCAATAAAAATACAATCGCCAATGCCACTAAAGCACCTATAAAGGCCGCTAAAGGCACCCAGTAAATAAAGGCTGGTGCTAAAATCATTACTGCCATAGCAGCCACCCCGGCACCAGCAGTAACGCCAATAATCCCTGGATCGGCCAATGGATTATGCAATACGCCTTGCAAAATGCAGCCTGCCAAGGCTAAGTTCATGCCCACTAATGCGGCACATATAACGCGAGGTAAGCGCAAATAATACACAATTCGCTCCGTATCATTAGAGCCTTGCCCTTGTAATAATAAGGATAATTCCTGTAAGCTAACTGGAATGGCCCCATATAAAATACCCGCTAAAGCAGCGATGAGTAAAAATAGCCCAGCTCCTGCATACGCTAGTTGACGACGTCGATACCGTCCATCTTTCGGCAGTGCTAACTGATTCTGTGCAGTCAACTCTTTGTTAGTCATTTGGGACCTCCTTTCCATATAAATCCTTGTACATAATATCCAGCGCTTCATTAATTGGCGTCCCTGGATTTAATGCAAATAAACCACCTGATAAATAGTAAATACGGCCTGTTTTAACAGCGGAAATATCCTGCCAAGCCGAACTCTCTAACATATCTCGCTTAAAGGTTTCAATGCTATCAGGCTTAGGTGTCATGGAAATGAAGAAAATGACTTCCGGATTCTCTTTTATGATGTACTCCATACTGAGTGGCACATAATCGCCAGCGAGGCTACTATCTCGGTCGGCAATATTATGACCACCCAAAGTTTTTAGTAAATTACCACTAAACGAAGTATTCGTGGCCATGCTAAAACTGCCAGGCGACCCAAAGATAATGAGGGACTGGGGTCCTGTTTCTTCTTTAGTCAAGGCCACTACTTTATTATAATGATCTTCAGCGCGCTTGGCTGTTACATTGGCAACATCTTCATGACCGGTTAATTCCCCAAAGAAGCGAAGTGTATCTACTACATCTTCATAGGTATTTAGATTATTAATATACAAGGGTATATTAGCCTGGCTTAGCATCTCGCGCAGATTGGTATTAAAAGGTACATTAACGCCAATAACTAAATCCGGATGCATACCGATAATAGCTTCTACGCTAGGACTATGAAGACCCCCAATAGATGGCACATCAGCCGTCGCCGCCATAAGGTCTTTAGAATAATATGAGGACTTAGGCTTACCTACTACTTTACCGCCTACTGCATAATACATATCTAAGTTTGCAATATTTAAGATAACAACGCGCTTCGGATGCGTTGGAATCTGAATCTCCGTGCCGGTTGCATCAACTACGGTACGCATAGTGCTTGGTTGAGCTGACTCATATTCATGAAAATTCATCCATCCTGCTAAAAATACCAAGCAGGCCACTACAATACCTACCGGAATTATTAAATAACGCTTCAAACCATCACCTACCTTACTAACATCTTATTTATTCTTTAGCACCTTCCCCATCGGACAAGCACTCGGATGCCCTGCCATAGTTGTGGCCTTATACATCCCTTGCGTATCATTTAATTCTTTTGCTGGACTTTCTGCACGATTAGCAAACTGCGCACGAATCATATGAGGATGTCCACTAGGATCGTCTTTTGGCACTCCTGCTGGGTGGCCTGCTCCATGAGGATGACCACCGGGATGTCCTTTTGGCACGCCTGCTGGGTGGCCCGCTCCATGAGGATGACCACCTGGATGTCCTTTTGGCACTCCTGCTGGATGGCCCATTCCCTGAGGATGTCCATGTACCTTGCCATCATTTTGCGCCGCAATCTTCTCTTTTAACATAACAGACTCACCAGTCAATATATATTGAGCCATTTCAATAGTCGACTGTGTTAAGTTCACATGCCAGAATTCACCGGCCAACGTCAATTTATACATAACGCCATTGAAGCTGCAAAGGCCTCGCTCACACCATAAATCGAAGAGCCACGCTAAATCACCTAAACGCTCATCATAGGCAATGAGAGGTCGCAAATCAAAATGACCTTGCTCCAATTGAGCCACAATAATATTGGCCATCTCCTGCAATGGCGATTGCTTCATCAATACCATAAAAGGCTTTTGACCTGCTTCTACCATGGCCTCATAAGGACCAAGAGCACGATGGAGCATCGTCATATAGCCACCTACATTGCCACCGGCACCACAGCCAAAGGGGAACATAGGATAGCCGCGCTTAGCCATTGTATTATAAAGGCTACGCTCCCGTGGAGAGCGGCTCCAATGGGCGGCACTTAAACGCTTAAAATTATAGGCATCTACAAATTCTCTAGCCATAGCAAACATCTGAGCCTGTTCCTTAGTAGTCGCCGCTGGCGAAATGCGCCCCTTTTGTATTTGTTTATTTAAATCACTATTTTCAAATACATTTAACTGATATAAATCCATACCATCAATCGGTGCTGTCTCAAGAATTTTTAAGTCTTCCATCCATTTTTCAGGTGTTTGGTCAGGCAATCCATAAATTAAATCCACTACCAAGGAGCATTGATTATATTCTTTAATGGCAGCTAAACGCTGTAAAATAGTCTCCTGGTCATCTAAGCGCCCCAATTGACGACGAATATCCGTGTGAAACGATTGCACACCTAAGGACATGCGATTCACTCCATTAGAGAACCAAGCCTCCATTTTTTCAGGCACTACATCATTGATGCGGCCTTCTAAGGTGAGCTCATAATCATTAGCCAAAGGCAAGCAGTTCTGAATTGTCTTTAATAATCGCGCCGCATTATGCGCCGATAAAGAGGTCGGTGTGCCGCCTCCAATGAATACAGTTTGAATCAATCCATCCTTTACGCGTCTATGCGTTGCATCATGTTCTAATTCCTGAATGAGCAAATCAATGTAACGATCTTCTGCTGATTGATTGGCTGCATTTTGGAAAAATCCACAGTACAAGCATTTTGTCTGACAAAATGGAATGTGTATATACGCAGACTGTAATTGTCCTTTTGTAGGCTCTTCCTCCATAAGTCGAGACCAAGTGCTTTGCGACTCCTCTGGACTTAACGGGCGGCCATTTAAACCTGCATGTACTACACGCTTTGCATCAAAGGCTTCCATAAGCGGATTATCTGTGGACCGCCCAAATTGCATAATCCGTTGTTCCTCAGACATGCTGGCAAATAATTCTTCAGGTTTCATCATGAGTTAGATTCCTTTCATTTATTGGTGGCTCCAATGGAGAATTTTTTAATCCCCGCCGAACGCACCATATCCATAATTGCTACAACTTGACCATGAGCAGCTCGTGCATCGGCCTGTAAAATAACGGCGATGGACGGATTCTCTTTTGCTTTTGTGGCTAAAAGTTGTCTAGCATCATCTGCACTGAAGGCTTTTGAATCAATAACAATATGTCCTGCTGTATCTAATGATATTATAACAGGAACTTGCCGTTGTGTCTGTGCGGCTTGCGCCGTAGGAAGCTGAACATCGAGAGATTTTTGTGCTACTGTTTGAAGACTATTCATCATAAAAAAGACGAGTAAAAAGAAAATTATGTCAATCATAGGAATAATCATAAACATTGGTTTTTGCTTTAATCCTAATTCTTTAAACATATTAATTCCACTCCTTTTTTAATCCATTGGCGACCATAGCACAGGTTTTTTCAGAGTCTACTATAAAATGATCTAAGCGGTGACTGAAATAGGTGTACACCATAAAGGCAATAATAGCAACGCAAAGGCCTGTAGCCGTCGCAATGAGAGCTTCCCCAATACCGCCAGTAATAGCCGCTGCACCGCCGCCATTATCTAAGACTCCAAAGGTGCCAATCATGCCCGTAACAGTGCCTAACAAACCAAGTAATGGCGCCACTGTAACGATGGCACTTAAATAATCTAAATAGCGTTTAAAAGATGACATTTCTAAAGTCATTTGCTCCATAAAGCTATTTTTTAAACTTGATTCAGATTCTCGATTTCGCATACCTGCCTGTACTACACGGCTCATGGCGGATGGATATTGGGTGCACAATTCGTCCACTGTGTTCCAATCTTCAGATTTAATACTGTGGTAAACGCCATGAATCAATCCTTTTATACTTCGCGTATTATGTTTAAAATAATACCATCGTTCAATGGCAATAGCGATAGTCACCAAGGAAAGAAATAAAAGTGGATACATAACTAAACCACCTGTAATAAATAAGTGTAATACATATGCTAATGCTTCCATTAATTTGACCTCCTCGTGCAAATATGTACACAACCATACCTGCTCTATATAAAATGATAACAAAAGTCAATTTCATCAAACTACCCCAAAAAGAGCACTTAGCTCCATTGGGTCAAGAAATTTCCATCATGACATCTTATGTTTTAAACGATATTCCCTTGGATTACAGCCCATGATTTGCTTAAAGGCACCAGAGAATTTACTGCCATTTTCATAGCCCCAACGATTGGCAATAGCTAAAATTGTATCATCAGATTCCTTCAATTCTTTAGCTGCTGCACGCATGCGACACCGCTTTACATATTGATATATAGTTATGCCATAAACACCTTTAAAGCAGCGCTTCAACGCAGTCATAGACAAACGATACGTATTAGCTAACTCCTCAATTGTATAATGGCGCCCTAAATCATTCACAATAGTATCGTGAATGGCTTTTATCGTTTCCACTTGAGCTCGTTCAAAATAATCGCGTTCATGACTCTCTACACTTTGTAATGTTCCTAATAGCACAAAGATCTCTACACATTTAACGCGTAAATACACTTCTGGTAATACTTGAGGCACATTATATAAATCGAGACATAATTCCTTTAAACGCCCTGTATCCTTTATGAGACCAAACTCATGAGCTTCACAGAAGCGATTGCAAATCACTTCTAAGTCAATAATTCCTTCGCCGACAAACTCATCTACTGCCTTTTGCGCTCGTGGCACATACACGGCTAAGGACAATCCTTTATAAAATCCTGTAGGGAAATAAGAGGAATGCCGATATCCATCACTCTTTTTCCAACCAATAGACACATCGCCACTATTCATATATAAACATTTGCCATTTTCAAAGGAGCATTCAATACGTCCATCCTGACAAAAGTGAATTTCAAACAAACCAGACAAAGGCCTTGCATTATGAGTAATGCGCTCCATAACGACCTCATTATATACGAGTTCAATACCATCAAAGACTTGCTCACTGATCATCTGGGCATGACCTGTTTCAGTAGTATATTCATAGACTTTACGATTGGGCAAAGACTCCAATAATTGAGTGCCACTATCCTGTACCCTATCGCGAATTGACTCCATTGATTCCATCCCAAAATCTCCTTTTCTCTCCATTACAACTCATGCATCTTTCGAGAGTTCAATGGAATAAAAAAAGACCTTTCCATACGTACATTACATAGATTATAAAAATCCATATACTGTACCTACAGAAAGGTCTATTCCTACCAACTACAAGCTGTATAGCCACTTACTTAGAGGGAACGTTAATACAGCCTACTACAAACAATAAGCAAACTTATATCTACTCAATTTACTTATATAAATCTATTTGCTTATATAAAAATAAACTTACTTTTATTAAAACAATTTACTGTTATTAAAAATAATTTCACATGCATCAATAGTAATTTTACATGTATTACATCGTACTCTTACACTACAGGTTACTCTCAATAATGAACCATAAAAAAACCTGTCAGTTAAAATTCAATTCATTATACTTTTATTGAAAATAATTGTCAATATTCTAATCAAATACCAAGTGTAAACTCACTGCTTTTACTCACTCAGTTAACTGAAAGCTTAAAGGCACATCTATAGTTTGCGGTTCACCGCTGTCATTAGGATATGGTGTGGCTCTCTCTACAGCGCGCACAGCAGCCTGTTCTAATATGCTACTGCCAGAAGAACTCACTACATAGGCCGAAATTAGATTACCTGATGCATCTAATTCAGCACGAACTGTTACTTGACCTTCTATGCCACGGCGCACAGCTTGTGCAGGATAGGCTTTATTGCTATTAACGGCACTCCAAAAACCAGCTCCATCAAAATAACCGCCACCGGTACCAGAGCCTTCACCGTCATTTTCACCACTGCCACTACCAACGCCATCGCCAGTGCCCGTACCGCCGCCTGTGCCTGTACCAGCGCCATCAACATCGCCCCCAACACCACTGCCATAACCCATACCATCGCCGGGCGCTACCGCTAAGGTACCTGCCCCTGGAGTGGCGCCATAAGCTGGTGCCGCCATTGGATCTGAACTTGCTAGCGTAGGGGTACCACCAGCTGGCTCAGAATTTCCTCCTGTAGCTTGGCTCGTAGTGAGTTGATTTGTATGTACTTGACTCTGTAAAGCTGATTCTACACGCGCTGTTAATTCCTCTTGTTTTAGAGGAGGCGCAAAGGTAGATTCATGCACCGCTTCACTTTGAGCTGTATCTACCGATAAATCAATTTCATAGGCCTCTTCATGCATAGACTGGCTCATGTGCCAACCTATAATCCCTATACAAAAAGCTGCCACTATATGAAAGCCTAAAGATCCTATAGCGGCCTTTCTCCATGAAAATACTTGTTCCATCCTATACCACCTTTATATGAGAATACTACTCAATAAGTTAATCATAACAAGTATATCCATGCGATTCTGCTCCAAAAAGACATTTATTCTTGTGCGTAAAAAATGAGCTACTGCCCTTTAGGCAATAGCTCATCACAAAAAGTCTTATAGTATCTTAACGCTTTTTAACCCTTCTATTTAAATTAAAGTCCCAAAAAGTCTCCATATTTTTGAAGTGTTATTCGAGAAAATTATTTATTACTCTTATGTTTTAATGGAATGAGTAAGAACTGTACTGGCAAATTAGATGCACCTGCCGGTATAAACTGAATAGTCAAGGTTTGACCACCTTTAAAGGTATCTAAGTACTGTGTATCATAAATAGTACCATTACCTAAATAAGGCGCCGCCGTATTCGGCACTGTATACACATCAGTTTGTTCCCCATAGGTCAATCGGAAGGAACCCGAGTAAGCCCCACCAAGGGGATTAAAGTACACCGCAAATTCATCTGTTCCTATGGTTGGAATGGAAAGCGTATAGGATACACCATAATTGCCCCGATTAGTCACTGGCAAATGTCTCGTCAATTCATCAACACCAGCTACAAATGGATCTTCTCGGTCATTGGCTACCATAATCGACACAGGACCTAATAATGTATCATATGGCTGGCAAAGCATTAAGCGACGCTGTGCGCCAAAATAGGTGCCGCGCAATTCAACATCATCCATTGGCAAAGTTTCAGCAATAATAGCGCCATTAAGAGCCGGCATATCATGAGGAATCATCATGACTTTAGCCCATACAGGTCCATCCGTAGTAAAATCTACAATCCCAGAAGTAAGTTGATCTTTAAGGACTACAATTTTATCTAATTTAGGGAATAAATCGATGCGCCCAAGTGGTGGCACCTCATAAGTGGCTACCACGGTTTCATCCATGTGAGCGCGTTTCTCTAAGGCTTTACGATTAGCACTAATTTGCGACTTAATCTGTTTAAAACGCTCTTTATCTACTACTAAAGGCATTTTATTTTTATTGTCTGCACCAATATCGCTGCTCGTTACTTCACCATTAGCATTAGCTACCGCATCATCGGCTACATTCATATTATATGCTTCAAAGGAGTCTTCAAACTCTGGAACTGATCCAAAGGTAAAACGCTTCTGCTCTTTTTCATCGCCCTCAGACTTGAGCGGTACACCTGCTGATACTAAAGAGCGCACATGCTGATTGGCTAATTTCCATTTATAATTGCCTTCAATCATAGGCGTAGTCAATTCATCGAGAGACAGCTCACGACCTACAGCAAAATAATCAGCATTAGGCGTAGCATAAATAGCGCGATGAACTGTTACTTTTACAGGTTTATTCTCTTTATTTTCTAAGACAAGCGCCATTTTTTGAGGCGTGTCCATTTCATTTACATGGTAGTAATAGATGCGCCCCGTACCGTCCACTGTGCCGGCTGCCACTACACCGCTCTTCTCTACATACTCTGGGCTATCAGAAAAAATGAGCGTGTCTTTTTCTTCTGTTAATACAGCTGGCAATGGTGTTAAATTTGTCGTATCCCAATCCACTGTAGTTGGAGGTGCCCCGAATACCATGGATACGCCGCGAAGCCACACTGCGCTCGCTAGGGCTAACCATTTATAACGCTTTCCTACAGAACCTGCATATTTAGTGACAAAATTTTTCACGATAACGACATCCTATCTTCCACACTTATATGACATCATGTCATATGTAAAACTACGTTTTGAATAGACCCTCTATTCTTCGTTTAGTAAAATGCCTATAAAAATTGATAGTCCCTTGGAGAATTATGTCTTCAATGTACTTCAAAAACTGTACTCATACCTGCATTTATTATGGAAAAATCTAGGCTATTCTATATTTATATTATACTATATTCAGGATATTTTAGCATTAGAATTTTACAAAAGCTACACTTCATCTAGACCTGAAGGTTCATATTCTAGAGCCATTTTTTCTAATTTTCTAAAGCGATGGCCTATGCCCGATTTTGACAAATGCCCACCCATCGTGTCAGCTAATTCCTGAAGGCTTGCGTCTGGATTATCTAAGCGCGCTTGCGCCACTTCTAAAAGCTTTGTTGGCAAATCACTTAAAGGCTGATGACGTTCAATAATGCGAATGGACTCTAGTTGTCGTACAGCGGCATTGACGGTTTTCTGCAAATTAGCAGTCTCGCAATTAACTTGACGATTAATCTGATTGCGCACATTTTTTACAACTCGCACCGTTTCAAATGACATCATTGCAGACTGAGCGCCCATAATCTGCAAGCAACCAGTTACAGAATCGCCTTCTTTAATATACACTACATATTCTTCTTTGCGCTCCGTCATACGCGCTACAATATTAAATAAACGCAATACTCGTACAATGGTTTCAGCAAACTTTTTATTGCCCGTCATAAACTCTAAATGATAGTCACTTTCGGGCTTATTAACAGAGCCACCACCTAGGAAAGCACCGCGCAAAAAGGCACGCCGCGTCTCCATCGTAGTAAGCCATTCATCTGGTATATCTGTATCCATAGGCCATAATGCTAAATCTTCTAGAGCCTGACGCCCCTCTTCCGTAGGATCCACCATCAAAGTGTACACATTTTTCTTACGCAGATTTAAACCCCGTCGTATTAATACAGATGTATGAAGTGCATAATGAGCTCTTAAAATAGATAGAACACGTCTAGCCACCGCATTATTAGCTGTAGCCAAACGAATCCCCACGCGCCCTTGACTCCCCAACAGTAAGGACCCGCCCATGCGCAGTAAACAAGAGGCTTCGACCTTTGCGGATAAAGCCGTTTCATTCTTAAATTGACACAGTTCATTTTTTACATCTTCAGCAAAGGACAAACGATACGCCCCCTCTCTTTAATGGTCTTCTCGTTTTAAATAATATTCTAAAATCTGTGGATCTAAACCAGATTGCAAAGCATAAATCACATCCATTACAACCTTAGCTAATCGCTGAGGATCATGCACAGCCGTTTCAGGATGTTGTAATAAACTAGCACGGATAGCGCGAACGCCTAATTCCTCTAAACGCTCCATATCTACCTTAACTGGTTCCGCACCAGCAGCCTTATATTTTTCAATGACAGACTGGTCAAATGGTACATCATTAACCAATACCGTATCAATTAAATCAGGACCACCCACTTGCTGTAAGGCAGCTACATGGTCGCTAGCAGAATAGCCATCCGTTTCACCTGGTTGCGTCATTACATTACAAATATAAAACTTAGGCGCCTTAGTTGCCTTAACATGGTCAGCAATCTTGTCGATAAGCAAATTAGGCATGATGCTAGTGTATAAACTGCCAGGCCCTAAAATAATGGCATCTGCTTCGTCAATAGCGCGCAAGGCTGCCCCTTGAGGCTTCGGTAGTGCAGGCTCCGTAAAGAGGCGCTTGATACGCTTATGCACAGTAGGAATCTGGCTCTCCCCTTCTACAATAGTGCCATCTTCCATTTCTGCTAATAAGTTAATATTTTCAATGGACGCCGGAATAACACGACCCTGCACTTTTAAAATTTTACTTGCTGCTTCAAGGGCCTTATCTACATCAGCATCTAGCACTTGCGTAAGAGCTGTTAAAAATAAATTGCCAAAGCTATGGCCTGCCAAATCACCTTCACCACCAAAGCGGTAACGGAACAATTGCTCCATAAGACCTTCTTTTTCTGCTAGGGCAACTAAGCAGTTGCGCAAATCGCCTGGGGCAATCATTTTAAAGTCTTCACGAAGGCGCCCTGAAGATCCACCATCATCAGCCACCGTCACAATAGCGGTCAAATTAGAAGTGTGTGCTTTAAGCCCCCTAAGCAAGGTAGAAAGGCCTGTGCCACCGCCAATGACCACTACTTTAGGACCTTTGGCCATGCGGATATTTTCAAAAATATAATCCCCTACTTTATCTGTATCTGTAGGAATAATCGCCTTCACTACAGCCCGCCCAACTTGACGCGTGCCAATGACCATTAAGATAATGCCCAGTAAAATGCTCACTACCCCCATAGTAGCTAGCACAGTATAATCATAAGCGCCGGTCAATTCAAAGAGCATCAATAAAAATAAATCTTCAAAATAAGATAGCCATTGATAATTAAGCATCAAGGCTACGCCAGCAATGACAAAGAGCATGCCCAGTCCGAAGACAACGAGCCAGCGTTTAAGTTTCAAGCCTGGTGTTAGCCATCTAAATCCAGACATATGTATCATAAGCTTCTCCCATCTACGGACTTATTTAACTTCCTCTGCCGTCACTTCGCGAGGATTATAATCTTCTTCTACATTATTTTTAAACATATCACGATGCTCAATAGAAGCGCGATATCCTAAAGTTTCTACATGTTTAAACAAAGCTTCTGACATGGCCACACTGCGATGCATACCACCAGTACAACCAATGGCTACAACAAATTGACTTTTTCCTTCTTTTTCATAATTTGGAAGCAAGAAGTCCATTGTATTAAACATAGTGCTTAAAAATTGCTCTGTTACATCAAAGGAGTAAATATATGAATTTACCGCTGGTACGCGCCCGGTTTTATGACGAAACTCTGGGTTGTAATAAGGATTTGGCAAGAATCGTACATCCCATACCATATCAGCATCCAAAGGAATGCCATGTTTAAACCCAAAGCTTACCACGGATACAGAAATACCTTGTTTCTTTCCATCTAATTCAGAGAATTTCTTGCGCAAATAGGACTTTAATGCGCTCGTCTTCATATTTGTTGTATCAATGATATAGTCGACTCTTGGACGAATGGAGTCTAACAGTTTACGCTCTTGTTGCAAGCCTAATAAAATACGTCCATCTGGAGCCAATGGATGGCTGCGGCGCGACTCTTTGTAGCGGCGCACAAGGGTCTCATCAGTAGCATCCATAAACACAATTTCATAAGGCACTTTCATTTCTTTAAGAGAGTGCAAGGCATCAGACAAGCTTTCAAAGAATTCCCCACCGCGAATATCTACTACGAGGGCTACGCGATTAGTCTTATCGCCTGCTTGACGACAAAGATTACTAAATTTAGGGATTAATATAGGTGGCAAATTGTCCACACAGAAGAATCCCATATCTTCTAGGGCCTGCATGACTTGTGTTTTACCAGCCCCAGACATACCTGTTACTATAAGTAAACGAAAATTTTCTTCCACAATATAACTCCTTTCCATTCTGCTCACCAGGAGACAATTAATCAGTTTTATCTTTTGTTCTTTATCTTTTATTTATTATTCTTTATTTTCTCTTCTTTGCCTTCTATTCTTTTATATACTAGGTACTTGATTACTTTGTACCGATCTATACTTATTGTATTGCATTTCACTTAGTTATAATTGTTGTATTACCTTTTATTTAGCTAATACATGTGCTTCTCCATCGAGCCACGCCATCGTCCTCATTAGAGGCACATATTTCATCAGCTAAAGCTTTTACTGGCGGTTCTGCATTCGCCACCACTACAGCAGTCCCTGCATATTCAAGCATAGGTACATCATTTTCAGAATTGCCAAAGGCTACCACTTGATCCTTAGTAAAACCTAATTCATTTACCATTTGGCTGAGCGCATTCCCCTTCGTACTATTAGTACCATTAATCTCTAAGTAATTAACTTTACTGCGCACAATCTCTAGTTGATCGCCAAACTTATCTTTTAAAATCTGTGAAATCGTAGCCAATGTTTCAGCATCATTAATAAAGAGTAATTTATTAGGCCCTTGCGCTGTAGAATATAAATCATCACCTACAAACACAGCTTTAGCACCCGTATGTCGTTCATATAATTTAGAATCTTCTGTTTCATGATGAACCAACAACACGTCATCTACATAGGACTGTACATACCAATTATGTTCTTTAGCTAGAGCTAAAATTTCTTTGGCTACAGCCGGCTCAATCACGCGCTGCCAAATAATCTCCCCTGACTCAATGCGCTGAATCAATCCACCAGAAAATAAAATCATAGGCAAATCACCAATGCCTAGTTTTACGCCTACTGGTTTAGCAGTTTGGTACATGCGACCAGTGGCAATGACTATATGGATGCCTTCTTGTTGGGCTTTTTGTAGTATGTCCCTTGTATAATCAGAAATCGTATTATCATCACGCAATAAAGTATCATCTAAATCAATGGCTAGTAATTTTATATCTTTAGTCATACTCTTCCTCTCAAGCTTACATGAACTAATTTTTTTATATTTATTATTTAAGTATACCATATATGAAGGCAATTTGTGTTACTATAAAGATGCCACCATATATGCATATTTGAAATCAGGCCTTAGTTCTTTTGTTTGCTTTTGCCGAAACCCGATACCAGCACTGCAAAACTATAATACAACCGAAAATAGGTTGCTATTGATTTTGTATTCGCATGCTTTTTATCAGTTACTTGTTATTCCATTAACAAGTATTTACGTCATAAAAAGAAAGGAGGTTTGTCGAAATTTTACTCATAACTAGTAGTGATTTAAAATTTTTCGACAACATAGTTTATGAAGCGAGTTGCTCTTTACATTAGAGTTTCAAACGAAGAGCAAAGTATGCACGGTTATTCACTTCAAGCACAGGAGAATAGATTGCGCCAATATGCATACCATCATAACTATAGCATCGTGGACTGCTATCGTGATGAAGGTATATCTGCTAGAAGTTGTCCAGGACGACGCAAAGAATTTTCAAGAATGTTAAAACACGTCCAACAAGGGCGTATTGACTGTATTTTATTTATTAAACTTGATCGCTGGTTTAGAAATGTATCTGATTATTATACGTATCAAGCTATATTAGATACCTATGGCGTTCAATGGGAGGCTACTGAGGAAGACTATAATACCAATACGGCACAAGGTCGACTGTATTTAAATATTAAATTATCCATCGCACAAAATGAATCAGATACTACATCTGAACGCATTCACTTTGTTTTTTCGGATAAAAAAAGTCGCCGCGAAGCCATTTCAGGTAAATTGCCTTTAGGTTATACAATCCAAGCAAAACGCATTTTACCTGATACAACAGCGCCGATTATTAAAGCTGTTTTTGAGTATTACAAGGATTGTGGCTCCATTAGGCAAACTCAAGCGTTCCTGCTAAACAACTATCACATAAAGCGTTCCTATCCCGCTATGACTAAGCTATTACGAAATAAGAAGTACATAGGAACATTTTATGATATAGCACAGTATGCCCCACCAATTGTGCCAATCCAATTATTTACGGAAGTACAACATATGTTAAATTGTCACAATCGAAAGGATACGCAGGGCTCTAATCATTTTTTGTTTGCCGGTCTACTCCGTTGTCCTCATTGTCAACATTCTTTGGTAGGCTTAGCTCGTCACTATAAAACTAGCAGCTATATCTATTATCAATGTCCCAATTCGATTCATAACCCTCAGGAGTGCTCTAATAAAACGCTCTACAAGGAGCCTTTAATAGAGGCTACGCTCCTCAATGCTTTACCAGTCTTAATCAAGCAGTGTTTCATCCCTGAAAACTCAAAAGAATCATCCTTTGTTTTTAATCATCACAATTACCGGCAATGGTCATTGGTCACTAAAAAATCGTATTGGCAGTATTTTATAGATTCTATTATATTGCCCTATCTTACTAAGAAAACGAATTCGTTAGCCTATGCCATCCCTATTGCCAATATAAAATTAAAAGACAATTTCCTATAGTTAATAGGCTTTTGTCATTCCTTATCCAATAAAATGTAATACTAGCAGTACAAAATTTGAAAATAAATTTGTGAGCTTTATAACAAATCGATTGATAAACCAATAGATGTTTCATCCCTATAAAACGTTATTTTCAAAAATTCTATCCTAAGGGGTAATTACAATGAAAAAACGTTTTGCAACTATGCTAGCAGCAACAGCTGTATTAGGCGTAACAACTGCATTCGCAGCAAATCCTTTCTCCGATGTAACTCCATCTGACTGGGCTTACCAAAGCGTATCCCAATTAGCAGCAGCTGGCGTAATTAACGGTTATCCAGATGGCACATTCAAAGGCCAAAATAACATCACTCGTTACGAAATGGCTCAAATGGTAGCTAAAGCTATGGCTAACCAAGCTCGTGCTAACGCTGAACAACAAGCTATGATCAACCGTTTAGCTAACGAATTCGCTAGCGAATTAAACAACCTTGGCGTACGTGTATCCGCTTTAGAAGATAAAGTTGGTAACGTAAAAGTAACTGGTGACGTTCGTCTTCGTTACCAAGGTTCTGACGAAAAGAAC
>Ga0129306_1000390_pt1 | contig 70304 bp, 58 predicted proteins | sample P827metagenome_FD_94438 | JGI IMG/M metagenome (GOLD analysis project Ga0129306, IMG submission 94438) | Capybara group fecal microbial communities from Wisconsin, USA - P827 metagenome | ecosystem: Host-associated > Mammals > Digestive system > Large intestine > Fecal | place: USA: Wisconsin... | reverse complement strand
TCATTGCCGTGCGAGACACGGCAATCCCATCGCTTCGGGTCAGGCTTTTCGGGGTTCCGCCTCACGGCTCCATTGCTCCACTATGTTCCGCAACGGCTTCGCCGCCCCTACAATCCTTAACGCACAGGCTATACAAAAAAATCTCGTAAATGAAGGTTCATCGCCTTTGCAATTTTAGAAAGTGTTTCAAGGGAAGGTATTGTCTTTTTGGATTCTATATAAAAAAGATGGCTACGCGAAATTCCCGAATCAACAGAAAGCTGAACGATTGAAATTTTCCTTTCATTTCTAAAGGTGCGAATCTTATCTATAACTTGTTCAACTTCCAAATCCATTATTGCTCTAAATCTAGAGTAGTGGTATAGTTAAACAATAGAAACTCTAAATTTAGAGCTATTAAAAATCGTAGGAGGATTTTTTATGAAAAAAATTGCAGCTTTGTTTGCAACATTTTTGATGACGGGTGTTCTTTTTGCACAGATTAAAGTTATTGATAAAGAGAATGGGTATTTTATTTATCTCAAAGGTTCAAATACAAAAATAACTGATGCTGAGTATTTGAATTATGCAAAAGTTGTTGAAAGAGATACTTATGACAAATATAGAAATGATGAATTTGAATGGGAAGAGCAATTTGGTAAATTGAAGAATAAATTTAATGAATCAATTACAAATGCTGACTTAGAAACAACTTACACTGTTGTTACTGCAGTTGAATTTGGAGATTATGATTTTACAAATGAAGGTTTTCCAGTTTCTATTGGAGAAGGCACATTTTTTCCATTCAATCGAATTACTGGATGGTCTGAAGCTTCAGATGATTCTGTATTTACAAAGTCTCTTGCGTTAAAATTAGATTCTTTTGAAAAATATAATTTTTTTGCTATGCCAAAAGCAGATGCTAAGAAATTTTTACAGGGAAGGAAAAATCGCTATGGAAATGTTGATAGAGAAGTGTCTTTACAAATATCATATAAACTAGCAGCTTTTGACTCAAAAGAATATAAAAGTTTCAAAGATTTGGCTTTAGCAAATAACTATCTTCCTCTTGTTGGAATTATCGAAAAAATTGAAGTATATGATGCTTCTGATAGAAATAAAATAAAGAAAATTAGCGAACTTGTGAAAAAATAAAATTTATTACTAACTCCAGTCTCAATCGACTGGAGTTTTTGTATAATAACCTAACGCTTGTTTTAGCTAATTTTTTTACAAGACCAAGCGTGTATCCGAGCATCATTGATGCTATTGAAAAAGCAAACTTAAGCTACAAAGAATTTGAAGATGCAATTGCAAACGAAGAATTTTAATTAAAAGAGGATTTTCAAAAGAGTTCCGACTACGCTTAGTGTGCGTAGACAAAGTGACAATCTCACTATATATGGTGGTTTCGACTCCGCTCAAACACCGTTTTATTCTTTTTGGACAGTCCCACATCCCCTGTCATACCGGTTACAATCCGTCTTTTTCATAGAGCGTTTTTTTTTACTTTACTTCCTCATACAGCGCTTCGAATTCTGCTTGCTTCATTATGAAAAAATCGCCCTTTTTCCCGCGGACAACATAATCGCCTGCATGAGCATGTTCAATTTTTTCGGAATCTTTGACTTTGAGAAGCGCATCGAGAACGCCGTCTTTGTCTACATCCGCGTAATCAAACATCACGAACTGGCCTGCAAATGCTTTGAGTTCTGCCTGATTTTTACCATTCCACTGAAGGGCCTCAATGATTTCTTTTCTTCGGTATTTCATGATTTTAGTCTAATTAGATTTGCACGAAAATTCAATAAATCTTATCTTTCCACATATCAGCCATCTAGATTTTTTTTCAAAAATATGTCAGACTAAATCTATTCGGGGGCGTAGCTCACCTGGCTAGAGCGCTACAATGGCATTGTAGAGGTAGTCGGTTCAAGTCCGATCGTCTCCAGAAATTTTCGCTGTAATTGATACAGTTTTTTTTGTTCAAAAATTGTTGTTGGTAGCAGAGAACCGACTTCCGAAACGAGCGCGCCGACAGGCGAAAAGGCGGCAAGGAAGCCGCCGTCAGCGAGTGGAGGCGGGGCTGGCGGGAGCGACAGGAAGGCGCGACCAGAAGCCTCGGTTCAAGTCCGATCGTCTCCAACGAAGTCGGTTCAGAGCCTTCGGCAGCTCCGCACCGATCGTCTCCATCAGCGGGAACATTTGCTTCTCGCTTTTTTTATGTTCAGAAGATTTTTTTTCATCACTTTGATTTTTCTTTCCCTTCTCGCTTTTTCCTGCCACCGGGCAGAGCCGCTTCCTGAAACCTGGGACAAATTCACTTTTCCAGAGTATCAGGGCTTTGTCTATTCGGCTCAAATGAACGAAAAGGTTTATCTTGTCTTGTGCGGGAATTTCGCCGGAATTGAAGCGAGCCTTAAAATCAGCCATGCCTGCACGGCCGAGCAATATAAAGTCTTTAAGGAAAAGGTCGTGGAGGCCGGCAGCGAAAAAATAGGCCAGGTGCCGGCTCCAGAAACGGAAGGTTATCCTGACCTTTCAGTTTACATAACCTTTGTATTTTCCAGCGATGAGCTCCACGACTTGTGGGCTCAGTTCGGGCTGGAAGAAAGCCTGCAAGATTAAAAAATGGCTCCCAGTCATGAAAACGGCTTATCGAAATCTAGGGAGCGACGGCGTAGCCGGCAAAATGTTCCAGTGGAACATTTTGAGTGACTCTCCGAACAGCTATGCTGTGAAGGCAGGACTCGCATGCTACAGGCAATTTGTGCTTGTAATTTTATACATTTGCCGCTCGCGCGGCAGCACAAATTGACTGTTTTCGTAAGCCGTTTCCTTCCTTCGCGCCATTTTTTATTCTTTAAAAAGTGCTTCCAGAGTTTCTTTTGGAACAAATCCTGTTGAGCTTTTTGCAATTTCGCCGTTCTTAAAAAGGATAACTGTCGGGATGCTCACGATTCCGTATTTTTGTGCCAGATCCGGCTCGTCATCGACATTTACTTTTCCGACTTTGATTGTATCATTCTCATTGGCAATCTGCTCAATTGTAGGCGCAAGCATTTTGCAAGGACCGCACCAGCTTGCCCAAAAGTCTACGAGCACTGGTTTTTCTGATTTGAGAACTTCTGCCTCAAAGTTTGATTCTGTGAGTGTAATTTCCATAATCGAGTCTCCTGTTTTGGAAGATTAGGGGTTCAAGGGGGAAAGAAAGCCTTTTCCTAAAAGGTTGCGTTCCCCCTTCCTGTAATTAAAGATAACACAGAAAAAGAAAAAAGGAAAGAAAAATATGCAGAATACAATATAATTTTTTGCAATTTTTATAAAAATTTTGAAAAAAAATTGCCCTTCAGCGGGGAAGGGCAATATAATTTTTTAGTTTGGAATCACAACAGGTTCTGCTGAAGTCTTTGGCCTTGAAGTTTTTTCTTTTGGCTCATCTGAAGCAGGTTTGGCTGCAGCTTCTGCTTTTGGGGCTGCTGCTGCTGCCTCGGCTTCTGCAATTGCAGTCGGTCCGCCTTTTGAAAGCAGGTCTGCAATCTCAATAAGATGAGGCAGAATGTCAGCGGCTGCCGGAGTGTCTTTCTGACGGTAAACGCCGGTAAGGTCGCGGAAGAAGGAACTCATTTTTTTGGCGGCTCCCTTATCCTTGATGTTTTTTTCAAAATTTGGAATCGTGAGCTTCATTCCCGGAGTAATGAGTTCAGGGTCACTTACGACATTTCGAGAAGCGAGCATGATGAGCGGAAAGTAGTATCCGTTTACATCGTCGCCAGCATAGAAAGTTTTTGTGATGGACGTGAGGGTGTCACCTTTTTTGACAGTGTAAGTTTTTGCCCCCTCCATAACGAGTGTGGCAGCGTGATCACTATAGACTTTATCAAATGATTTGTTGATGGCAGCCTGTTTTTGAGCTGCAGGATCCATTGTACTTGTTGTAGCACAGGAAATCATGCCAAAAAGTGTGGCGAGTGACAAAGCGAGTAAAGTAATTTTCTTCATTATAAGAAGACCTCCTGAGTTGATTTGGGTATTTTAATTTATTTTAAGGCGCGAATCAACTGGCTGCCGCCCTTTCGGGGTTCGGTAACCCTCATTCCTTCGCTGCGCTTTGGAACAGGCCCCTGCACGGCGGGCGCGGCCTATATTTCCAGAAACAAAGGCAAGTCCGGCCTGTAGCAGGGCAAGGCGATAATCTTTACCTTGAACAGGTTTGCCTTGTATTTTGCCAGGATTTTATCGGCATTCGGGCCTTTGACATTCTTGCGGGCAAGCTCATTGACTTCGTGGTAAGTAAAGCCAAGGTTGTCCTCGTCGGTTTTTCCGCACATGCCGTCGCTTGGGGCTTTGTGTGTGAGGGAAGAAGGCAGGCCAAGATAATCCCCGATAGCCACGACTTCTTCTGTGGTGAGCTTGTTGATTGGAGCAAAGTCGCCGGCTGCGTCTCCATAGAAAGTTGAATATCCTACCAAATCTTCGCTCAGGTTACATGTGTTTACCACACGGCAGTTACCGATTTGAGCTCCGATTCCATAAAGCGTGGTCATTCGCAAGCGGGCCGGAGTATTAGTTCTGAAAACAGGTGAAAAACTATCGTTAATTAGTTTTTTGTTTTCATCAAAGATTATATTTTCGTCAATTTGAACAATTCCTGCAGCTGTAAAAGCTGATTGCAGTCCTTCGTAAGCGGCGGCAATATTTACTGTGTAGTTTGTAATTCCAAGATGATTAACTAACGTTTGGGAGTCAGAAATGTCTTTCTGCTCGCCGTTCGGCATCATTACGCCGATTACACGGTCTTTTCCAAGGGCTTTAACCAAAAGTGCCGAAGTAACGCTGGAATCTTTGCCGCCAGAAACTCCAATTACAACTTTTGTCTCATCATTGCCGTTTTTTTGGATCCATTCCTGAATCCAGCCGATGACTTCAGCCGTGATTTTTTTTACATCGAAATTGTAGTCACTCATTTTTATATTCCTCCAAAATCTGGAATCGCCTCTATCCTACACGGAAAGGGCTATTTTTGTCGAGCAATGCGGGAAATCATAAAATAAAATGAAAATTTCTTGTATATTTCTAAAAGCAGGGTGTATAATATTATTAAGAGTTTTCATATTAGGGATTTTTATGGAGAAAAGAAAAACACTCATATTTTTAAGAAACTTTTTCCTTTGGCTGAATGTGCTTTGTCTTTTCATTTTGTTCATTCTATTCCTGCGATTTATAAAGACTGGCATTGAGAAAAAGGAATCTGTAAAACCGCCTGTTGAAGTTCAGCACAGGGTTTTGTTCATAAGTTCCTATGATCCGCTTTATTTTACCTACGATTCTCAGATTCGAGGCCTGGAAAAAGCTTTGTATCCTATGGGCATTGAATACGATGTTGCCTACATGTATTCCAACGCCCGCGGGGAAGCGCCAACCGACATGTTTTTCTCATTCATGAAAAAGCGGCTTGCAAACATTAATCGTTATGAAGCCATTCTTCTTGGCGACGATGCAGCCCTTGAATTTGCCCTTGAGCATCAGAACGAGCTTTTTCCAAATCTTCCCATGGTTTTCTTTGGCATCAATAATTATTCTCTTGCAGTAGAAGCTGCAAAAAATCCACTCATAACCGGTCTTTATGAAAATGACTATCTTGAAGAAACGCTTAATCTGGCAATGGCTCTTTTTCCTGAGCGTAAGACTCTGATTGGCCTTCATGACCAGTCTGTGGCCGGAAAAATCGATATTGATACATTCTGGTCTCTTCGTGAAAAATACAGTGATTATGCTTTTGTTGATTTGGACGCATCGCTTTTGTCTCAGAATGATTTGATTTTTCTTCTTGGCGAGCTTCCAAAAGATTCCATACTCTTCTATATGACCTGCTATTCTGACAAGCAGAGAAATATTTATTCTGTCCTTTCGAGGACAAGTACTGTAGTGCGCTCAGCGAATGTTCCGATTTTCAGGAATTATGTCGGTGGTGAACTAAATGGAGTTTTGGGCGGGGTACACATGGATTTTGAGGCCCAGTGTGCCAAAGCCGGCGAATTGGTTGCTGAGGCAATCACCAAACAAAACATAGGCGAAATGCAGTTGATTGACTATACTCCAAGCTGCACTTCTTTTGACTACAGCCTTATGAAAAAGTTTGGGCTGGATTTCTCAATTCTTCCTGCTGAAACTGTCTATTACAACCGGCCGGAAACTTTTATATCTCATTATGGCAAAATCCTTCCGACTATGGTTATGCTTTTGCTGACCCTTTTTGTATTCCTTCTTTATACAAAGTTCGGCAAGGTTATTTCAAAGACATATATCGCAGAACTCAAAGGCTCGCAGAATCGTCTTCTTGACTCTCAGGATCAGCTTCGATATCAGGCAGAATATGATGAAGTCCTCGACATTTACAACCGGCGGACAATAAGTGACTGGCTTCGTCAGACAATGACTCTGGAAAGCGTTTATTCCGTTATCATTATTGATATCGATGATTTTAAAATGCTGAACGAGAATTACGGCCATTCTCTTGCAGACAGCATCCTTCAGTATCTTGTTGCACTTCTCAAGGGCATGGTTGAAGAAGGCGGCTGGAAGATAGCACGTTTTGGTGGCGATGAATTAATTCTGATTATACCAGATGAAGTCCTGGGCATGGATTCAGCTGTTGTACGCCAGCTTTTTGCGGCTATCCGGGCTCCTATTCCTCTTGGAGACGAAACTCTTGCCGTTACAGCCAGCATGGGAGCTTCATGTTCCGACGGAATCACGCCGCCAGAGCAGCACATCATCAATGCTGAAACAGCCATGTACGAGGCAAAAAATCGAGGTAAAAACGGCATCGTAATTTATGATGAACAAATGAAGGAAAAGGCTCTTGAGGAAATTCGCATCAAGGAAAAATTGCAGGCCGCATTTGATAACGACGGATTTTTCATGCTTTATCAGCCTCAGATTGACACTCAGACAAGACAGGTCAGCGGTTTTGAAGCCCTTGTGCGCATGAAGGAACCGGGCATTTATCCTGGTCAGTTCATTCCTGTTGCCGAGCGAAGCGGCTGGATTTGGAGAATCGGCCGAATCACTACGGAACTTGTAATCAAGCAGCTGGCCCAGTGGCGTGATATGGGCAAAAAACTTCATCCTGTTTCGGTTAATTTCTCAAGCAATCAGCTCAATGACCACGGCTATGTGGATTTTGTCGAGGAACTGCTTAACCGCTACAATATTCCGCCTCAGTATCTTGAGATTGAAATCACCGAGGGCCTCTTCCTTGAAAAGAGCGTGCTTGCCGATGATATTTTCAAACGGTTCAAAAACATAGGAATCCGCCTTCTTATGGACGATTTTGGTACCGGCTATTCTTCACTTGGCTATCTTACATACATTCCTGTTGATGTGATCAAGCTGGATAAATCTTTGGTTGATACATATCTTGTTGAAGGCAAGGATTCTTTCATTCGTAACATCATTCACCTCATGCATGACCTGGACAAGGACATGATTATCGAAGGTGTTGAGGAAGAGCGTCAGTTTAACCGCCTGCGTGAATTCGGCGCCGACACAATTCAGGGTTATTATTTCTCAAAGCCGATTCCTGCCGATGAGGCAATTGATTTCAAGGTGAACTGATTTTGAATTTTAGCTTCGTGCCAGCTTCATCTCAAGTTTTTTACTGTACATTTTTTCATCTGCGTTTTTTAGGGCCTGCTTGAAGTCAGAAGGCGAGTGGGGCGTAAAGAATTCGTATCCATATGCAGCCGAGAATTTGTATTCGCTTTCTTCCTGATTTTTTACGGCCTCGTCAAACTGAGCCAGCAGTGAAATTACGTCTTCGCGGAAAATGCTGTTTAAAATGCAAATGAATTCGTCGCCGCCAATCCGGTAGATTTTGCCTTTGCCGTCGATGGTTTTTACAAGACAAGTGCAGAAGGCTTTTATCATTTTGTCGCCGACCAAATGGCCCATGCTGTCGTTCACTTTTTTAAGGTTGTTCATGTCAAATATAATCAGGCATGTTTCGCCTTTTGGGTAATTTTTTTCGTCAAAAGTGTCAACCAGAGTGTACCAGGCAGTCTTATTGTTTACGCCGGTGGAAATGTCGATGAAGGCAAGTTTTTTGTAGGTTTCGGCCTTACTGGCTTCTTCAAAAATTGTAAGTTCCTTTTTGTAGGTAAGGAGAATCATTGAAATAAAGGTGAATCCCAGGCCAAAACTCATGATGGAGCTGAAAAATCTGTTGTGGAAGAGGGAAAATGCCGTGAATGCAAAAATTATTATGGAGATTATCATTGAGAGAAGGAAAATGTATTTGAGCCAGCTGTCTTTTGCCCAGTCTTCATTTGAAAGGGAAATAAAGGCATAAATGAATATGACTAAATACAGTGTTTGCGATGCGAAGATGGTATTTGTAAGAGCTTTGATGCCAGTCATTTGAAGGACATACTGGGTAAAAAGAACTATGGTTATGAGCCAGAAAAGGAATCCCATGAACCGCTTGCTGCCATTAAAATGAATGCTTTTTACGAGAAGAAAAGTAAAAATCGGAAGCAAAAGCTGGGTAAGGTATTTGAAGCACCATAGGAGCGGCAGATAACCTGTAAAAAGCAGCAGGACATTTGTGTCGTCAAGCTGCCAGAATCCTGCAAGAAGGGTAAGGCATGAAAGATAGAGCAGGGTACGGTCATTTTTGTTGTTGTGTGAAAAAAGATGGTTCGTGCCAAAAAGGAAAAAAGAAATCACGATGAACATTATGCCGAGCAGAAAGCTGTCGAAGTGGCTGAAAAAAATCGTAAGGAAAATCTGGGCGGAGTTGCCGACAAAAATTTCACTGAATTCTCCTGCGGTTGAATTGACTATGGCTTCGGTCTCGATTGAAAGCAGGGAAAGTTTGGATGTTTGCGGGAAGTCTACAAAATTGTAGATTGACCTGTAAACCATGATGGTTTTTGGAACAGTGGTGACTTTGTAATCGTATATGATATCGTCGTTGAGTCGTATTGTGACGTTCTGAAGATGGGTGTAAAAACATAGCGAACTTTTTTCGCCTTCAAAGGGGGCAATTGTGTGATAAATGGTGGCGCGCTTGTTGACTGAAGGAATTCGTGCCGGCAGGGATTCGATTGGGATTTTGCTGCCTGCGGAATCAAGATAGAACCAGCCCTTGTTGAAAGTCTGCTCCTGAAACTGGATTGTCTGTGCAGAAGGAACATTGCGCCCGGCGATAAGAACATAGATACCGGTCAGAAGAAAAACTACAAGAAGAACCCGTAGAACAATGATTTCATAATTTAAATCCCGCTTCATTGAATTTATTTTAATGCAATATATAGAAAAAAACAATCAACAGACGGATGGTAACTTTGAGACAAAACCGAAAAAGTCCTGTATAATCATTATATGGCAAAGACAATTGACGACAAAAAAATCATTTACACTATGGATCGCGTTTCCCGCGCGTATGGAACAAAAGTTGTTTTAAAAGACATTTCCATTTCTTATTATTATGGAGCAAAAATCGGCGTTATCGGTGAAAACGGTGCCGGTAAATCTTCACTTTTCAAGATTTTTGCAGGAATCGATAAAGATTACACTGGCGAAACCAAGCTTCTTCCGGGCTATTCAATGGGCTACCTTGAGCAGGAGCCTTATCTTGAGCCGGGCAAAACCGTCCTTGAAGTCGTAAAGGAAGGCGTTAAGCCGATTACAGATTTGCTCGCCGAATTCGACAAGGTAAACGAAGCTTTCGGTGACCCGGACGCAGATTTTGATAAGCTCTGTGCACGCCAGGCAGAGATTCAGGAAAAGCTTGATGCCGCAGACGCATGGAATCTGGACGCAAACCTTGAGCTTGCAATGGACGCTCTTCGCTGTCCTCCGGGAGATCAGGTTGTAGACGTTCTTTCTGGTGGTGAACGCCGCCGAGTTGCTTTGTGCCGCCTTCTTTTGCAGAAGCCGGACATTTTGCTTTTGGACGAGCCGACCAACCACTTGGATGCAGAGACTGTCGCATGGCTTGAGCGTCATCTCAAAGATTATCCGGGCACAATCATTGCAATCACCCACGACCGCTACTTTTTGGACAATGTTGCGGGCTGGATTCTGGAAATGGATCGTGGTGAAGGCTATCCTTTCAAGGGAAATTATTCAGAATGGCTTGAGGCAAAGGAAAAACGCCTTGCCCTCGAAGAGAAACAGGCTTCAACACGCCGCCGAGAGATGCAGGAAGAGTTGGAATGGATTCACGCCGGTGCAAAAGGCCGACAGGCAAAGCACAAGGAACACATCACCAAGTACGAGGCCTTGCTCGCCGAAGAATCAAAGCGCGTTCAGCTTAAAGACACACAGATTTCAATTCCGGCAGGTCCTCGCTTGGGCAGCGTCGTAATTGATGCAGAAAAACTCACAAAGTCATTTGATGACAAGCTCTTGTTTGAGAATCTTGACTTTCATATTCCTGCTGGCTCAGTTGTGGGAATCGTCGGCCCTAACGGTGCTGGTAAAACAACATTGTTCAAGATGATTGCAAGTGCCGCAGGTCAGGAAATTGAGCTTCCGGACGGAAAGATGGGCAAGGAACTTCCTGATTCAGGAAGCATAAAAGTGGGCGACACAGTTAAGCTTGTTTATGTTGATCAGATGAGGAGTAAGCTCGACCCGAACAAAACTGTTTACGAAATGCTTTCTGGCGGAAGTGATCTGGTTAAGCTTGGTGCGGTTGACGAAAAAGGCCGCCCTGTAAACGGAGCCGTCCGCGAAATCAACGCCCACGCATACTGCTCATGGTTCAACTTTAACTCAGCTGAGCAGAACAAAAAAATCTCCGTGCTTTCTGGTGGTGAAAAGAATCGCCTCAACATGGGCATGATGTTCAAAGAGGCAGGGAACGTGCTTATGCTGGACGAACCGACCAACGATCTCGATATTACGACGACTCGAAGTTTGGAAGAAGCAATCAACAGCTTTGCGGGCGTAGTTCTCGTAATCAGCCACGACCGCTACTTCCTCGACCGAATCTGTACGCACATCCTGGCCTTTGAGAACAACTCGGAAGTTCACTTTGTTGAAGGAAGCTGGAGCGATTATGTAGAATGGCGCAAGACTGTCCTCGGAATCGACGATGATGTCCCGCACAAGACAGTGTACAGAAAGCTGACACGATAAATGAAGAGGATTTGCAAATGAAAAAATTTGTTCTTATTGTTTTGACATTCGGATTTTTTTTCGGATGTAAAAATGAAAAAAACGGACAAAAATCTGATGTGTCCGTCAATACAAATAACACATCCGTCAATATCGATGGAAAAAACATTTCTATATCTAATTCAGAAGGTGACGTAGATATTAAAATAGACGAAAACAATGTCAGTGTGACTATTGATGGTAAAAAAATTAATTAAGGGTATCTGTTATCCTTAACAAAAATCCCGCCTGGCAGGAATTTTCTTACCGGGCGGGATTTTTGTTTTTAAAGATTTATTATTTTGCCTGACTTGGGTGCTGGATGTGTGCGGCTCCCAAAACTGAGCCTGTGATTGCTGCGATAATGCCGAGAAGAACCAGATAGCCGCCGACTGCAGTATATCCGAAGAAAGGAATTACCGGCTGAGGGTAAAAGCTTGAATATGCTCCGAACATGTCAGAAAGTGACGGTGCGATTGAAATGATTGAGGCAACTTCAAAGGCAAGTGCGAGCAAAGTGACGAAAATGTCCCCGACAATTGTCTTTGTGCAGAAGAAAAGTGCGATTCCTGCGATTGAGCAGAGCCATGTGATTACGATGAAAGTTGAGTTGTAGGCTGAAGGTGCCTTGTTGAAGTAGGAAGCGGCCCCAAAAAGGTTGAGCAATGCCGTGCCTGATTCAGTTTTGAGGCTGAATGTGGGAATCATGAATCCGATAAAAACGAGAACCATGCCTGCAAGAAAAATTACTCGGTCGAGCGAGCGTTCTTTCTTTAAAGTTTCAAAATATTTCATTTTATTCTCCTTAAAAATCCGCATTAGCGGAGTTGCACTTAAGCAACGAATGGAAAGTTTAAACCTATATTTTAATTATATACCATTCCAGCAGTTTATTAATCACAATTTTTGTACTATAATGACCAACATGAGTACAATTTACGAAAAAGCACTTGAAAAACATGTAGAATGGAAGGGCAAAATTTCAACTGAATTGAAAATGCCTTTGGAAAATCGTGACGACCTTTCTGTGGCTTACACTCCTGGAGTCGCAGAACCATGTCGACAGATTCATAAAAATCCAGATGACGTATACAAATACACTTGGAAGGGAAACACAATCGCCGTCGTTTCGGACGGAACTGCCGTTTTGGGCTTGGGCGACATTGGCCCTGCGGGCGGTCTTCCTGTAATGGAAGGAAAATGTGTCCTTTTCAAAAAATTCGGCGGAGTTGACGCTGTTCCTCTCTGCATTGACACAAAGGATCCTCAGGAAATCATCAAATTCTGCAAGCAGATTGCCCCAACTTTCGGCGGAATTAACCTTGAGGACATTTCGGCTCCTCGCTGCGTTGAAATCGAGCGAGCTTTAATCCGCGACCTGGACATTCCTGTTTTCCACGATGACCAGCACGGAACTGCAATCGTTGTTACAGCTGCCGTAATCAACTCCCTCAAACTTACAGGCAAAAAAGCAGAGGACTGCAAGGTTGTTGTCTCTGGCGTTGGAGCTGCAGGCTCATCAATCATGCGAATGCTTTACAATCTCGGTATCCGCAAAATCTACGGATTCGGAAGCAAAGGCATCATCCTCAAGGAAGACTACGACAAATACGACTTCCTCAAAAAAGAAATCACTGAATTCACAAACCCAGAAAACAAACGTTACACACTCGCAGAGGCAATGAAGGGTGCTGATATTTTCGTTGGCGTTTCTGTTCCTGGTGTTGTCACAGAAGAAATGGTCAAATCAATGGCTCCAAAATCAATCGTTCTTCCAATGGCAAACCCAGAGCCTGAAATCACTTACGAAAAGGCAAAGGCTGCCGGAGCTTACATCGTTGGTACAGGTCGAAGTGACTATCCAAACCAGATTAACAATGTCCTCGCTTTCCCTGGTCTTTTCCGTGGCGCACTCGATTGCCGTTCACGCAAAATCACCGAAGAAATGAAGATTGCCGCTGCCCGTGGCCTTGCTTCACTCATCAGCGATTCAGAGCTTGCTCCAGAGCTGGTAATTCCTTCTGCATTTGACGAGCGCGTAGCTCCAACTGTTGCAAAAGCCGTTGCCGAAGAAGCCCGAAAAGCAGGCCTTGCAAGAATCTAAGTTTTTTTGCGAAAATGAACATTCGTATTCTTGAAATGCCCTTGGATTACGGTGCAAGCCGCCACGGTGCCGATATGGGCCCTTCTGCTATTCGTCTTGCTGGAGTTAAGGAGCGAATTGAAGGGCTTGGCCACAAAGCCGTGCGGTGTTTTTCACCGATTCAGATAAATCCTCAGGAATTTGAGTCGGTGGGAAATCCCAAGGCAAAATATCTTGCGCCGATTGTGCGTGCAAACACTCAGCTAGCCGAAGAAGTCGAAAAAGCTGCTTCATGCGGGGATTTCCCTTTGATTCTGGGTGGCGATCATTCGATTGCTCTCGGCTCGATTGCAGGTCTTTCTGCGGCCTACAAAAAGAAAGGTCTTAAGCTTGGCATTCTGTATGTTGATGCGCACGGTGATTTTAACACGAATGAAACTAGCCCCAGCGGAAACATTCACGGTGAGTGTATGTCTGCAAGCTGCGGTTACGGCCATCCTGAGCTTACCAATTTATATTTTGACGGCCAGAAGGTTGATCCGCGGAACGTCTGCTATGTCGGGCTTCGAAGTGTTGATGAAGGCGAGCGCGAGCTTATGAAACAGGCCGGAGTCAAAGCCTACACGATGACCGACATTGACCGCCAGGGCTTTAACGAAGTCATGCGGCATGTACTCAGATTTTTCAAGCAGAAGGTTGATGTCGTTCACGTGAGTTTTGATATGGACTGTCTTGACCCAATGTACGCACCGGGAACAGGCTATCAGCTTCCAGCCGGCATGACAAACCGCGAGGCACTTCTTTTAATGGAAGAAATGTGCGAGCTCGGCATGGTACGCTCTGCCGAAATCGTGGAAGTGAACCCGGTTCTCGATGTTCGCAATCAGACAGCTGCCTTTGCGGTGGATTTGATTGCCCGCCTTTTGGGCGAGAAGATTTATTAGGGGCGCAATCAATTTCCTGCCGCTGTTCCGTGGTTCGCTAACGCTCATTGCCTTTGGCAACGCTTCGCGCCACTCCATAGCGGGCGCCGCATTTTACGGTAAAACACACAATCCTTTGCCTCGGAAAGAAGATTCCGGGGCATTTTTTTTGGCTGTGTGGAATTCGCCCATGTAGAACCAGCCGATTCTGCCGTTAGCAAGCGGGATTTTTTCTCCGCCCAGCCAGAAGATTTTGGATTTGTCTTGAGGCAGAGGCTTTTTGAAATTTTCGTCTCGTTTTGCTTCGTATTTTTCGATTATTTTTTCAATAAAATCTTTGGGAACGCTTGGGCGTACAACCTGAAAGTCAAACCATTTTTGGACAGGCTTTTCCAAGTCCTCGCCATGCATCCACTGGTTGAGCGAGTAATCAAGAAAGGCACCGTATTTCTGGGATTTTTTTTCGCCCTCAAAGTGAAGTCCGTTTTTTGCAAAAAGAGGCGCATTTTGTTTTTCCTGAGGATCGATTGGCTTTAAATCTGGGATTTTGCCCTCTGTCCATTCTTTGTAAACTCGGGAGTGACGCGTGAGCACGAATTTGTGCCAGAAACATGAATCCAAAAGTCCGTTTACGTAAAACTGACGCAGCGTTTCCATGGAGTTGATTAAATCCAGCTCTTCTTCCCACCAGTAGCCGTAAATCATGTAAGCGTGCACGAGAATTCCCGCTTCCTTGAATGCACAGCAGGCTCCAACGATTGACTCCAGGTCCGTGCCCTTGTGAATTGCGGCCAGTCCGTTACCTGTGGCAGATTCAAGCCCCGCCGAAACTCCGATTAAGCCGCCGTAAGCAAGAAAATCTGCCACATCGCGGGTAAAAGACTTTTCAAAGCGCACGTTTCCCCACCATGTAATCGGCGAGCCGTGCGCAATATTTTCCCGGGCAAAGGCAATCATCATGGCTGGAGGCATTGCTTCATCAACGAAGTGGATTCCGTAAACACCTTTTTCCCTGCATTGGGCAAGTAAGCCCTGATATAACTTACTAACGTTCGTTGGGCAATATCCTTTGACATAATCCAGCGTGACATCGCAGAAAGCGCACTTGTGCCAGTAACAGCCGTGGGCCATATAAGCCTTAATCCAGCTTCCGTCTGACCAGAGTCGGTGCATGGGGTTTGTGTCGTCAATGAGCCGGGGATATTGGGAAAAGTCAATGTCCGAAAAATCAGGAATCAGAGACATGGTGATTTCTTTTTCATAGACTAACGCCCGTTTGTATTCTTCGGAAGTCTCGTCTGAAAGGGGTTCAACAACAGAAATGCTACCGTTTGTTAGTTTAATGAACTGACGGAACTTATAAATGGGGGAAATAAGTTTGTCGAAATCATTTTCATTATCAATTAGTTTTTTATAGCTTGCGTAGCCCCGGTCGTAGCATATTGCATCACAATAGTCGACTAACTTTCGTTCGTTCGTATCTCTTAATTCTGTGTTTACAAAGCCGCCTCCGAAACTCACATAAACAGAATCCCCGAAGTGGGTTTTGAAAAAGCGTCCTGTGGCAAGGGCTGCCGCAAATGTTCCTGCAAAAGGAATTGAAATGAGGACAAGAAGTTTTTCCGGGGTGTTGCGGGGTGTCCCCGCAGAAGGGGTAGCGGAAGACGCGAAAGCGGCTGTAGCGAGGGGAAGACTTTTCCCCTTTTCCCCTTCCATAAAAAGACGCTGCAACAAGGGAAGGTAAAACTCCTTTAGAATCGGGCTGTCTGCTCCCTTTTCAACATCGGCAAAACTTGATTCGCTTACGGTCAGGCTTTCGGCGTAGCGCACGAGCGAAAAATTCTTGTCAAAGGCCACGGCGATAAAATCAGCAAGGTCGGCGAGGGCAAAACTTGCAAGGGAGCGGGCGTCATCGGTGGTCAAATCGTGGTTGAGATTTGCAAGGTATTTTTCCATCCGTGAACCGCGGGGAACATGGGCTCCAAAAACAAAGCGGTGGGCGTTCTCATAACCAGAATAAAAAGAATCGTGCCTGCCCGGACGCAAAATCGCCGTGATAAAATCAATCCAGTTAATCCATAAATCTTTTTGTGCGACATAACGGCGTAAGTTGAAGGCCGTCGCCTCATCTCCAGCTTGCTCCGCCTTGTCCGCAAGTTTAAGGGCACTTTCTGAGCAGAGGGAAAAAAGCTTGGTCAGCCCTGCGCGGGAAAAAATCTCGTAGTAAAGTTCAAGGCTCAAATCGAGCCAGCGGGTCTTGTGGCCGAGAGACTTAAAAAAAGCAGAAAGATATGCGCCGCTGGGATAAGCCGTATTCAGCTGCACGATTGGCGGCTGGAGAATCAGGATGTTCATGAAAGACAGTATAGCAGAAAATTGGATCTCCCGCTAATCTTTTAGAAAGGCTTTAATTCCTTCCAGAACCTTAAGGTCACTGATTGCGTCTTCCAGGGGGGAAACGAGTTCGCTCTGTCCGTCTAGAAAATCCACGGCGTTTTGAATCATGCCGGAAAAATAGCCGGTCTTTTTTGGGAGCTTGAGTTTTTGCCTGGTGAGGGAATAAAAGCCTGTGTAAAGTTTGGATTCCTTTCGAAGGTAAAGTTCTGCAAAGCCGTTTCCGACGCAGATTTTTCCCAGCGTGCCCAGGATTTCAATTCTGAACTCGAAGAATTTGCTTCTGCCACTCATTTTGACTGTTACTTCGGGAATTGTGCCGAAAGAACTAACTACCGATTGGTAATGTGCGGAAAAATTGCGGACGATTCCTTTTTCGTCTTTGTAAATTCCTGTGACTGTAGGATTTATGAGAATTGGAGAAGAAGATTCTTTGCTAGTACCCAACAAAAACTGAATTATATCTATTAAATGTGTTCCGTCGTGCAGGAGTGAATAAGTTCCGTCTTTTTCAAATTCCTCGCCATAAATACGAAGTCCCGAATCCAGTTCTCCAACGACTGATTGAATATCACCGATTTGTTTCATCATATTGACTACCGAAAGATAGTCTTTTGCAAATCGTCGCTCGTGGTTCACCATGACAGGCACTCCACATTCCTGGGCTTTGGCATGGATTTTTTCAGCTTCCTCAGAGTTTAAGGCCACCGGTTTTTCCAGAATCACAAGTTTTGGCTTATATTCAATGGCTTTGATGCATTCTTCCAGATGATTGTCTTCGTTTACAGCCACAGTGATTATGTCAAGACAGGTTACGTTTTCGTAAAGTTCTTTGCTTGTTGGAAATGTGAGTGTAAAGTCTTTTTGGCCGCCATGACTTTTTACATATTTACGCCAGTTTTCAAGATTTTCTTCGTTTGTGTCGGCTGCGGCAATCAGTTTTATGTGTTTGTTGTCCAAAAGTGCCATAGTGTGGCTTGCGGGCTGCTCCCGTTTTTTGTCAAAGCCAAGTGTAAATCCGATTCGGCCAGTGCCTACGATGGCGGCTATGTAACGATTTTGTTTCATACTTTATTATCGGTAAATCCATGGGACAAAAAAAGGCTGCCCTTTATTAAGTTTTCACTTAATGGGCAGCCTATGCCAGAAAATTGTAAAATAACTATCTTAGCGTGATTCCTACGAGTTCAGGGAAATCGTAATTTTTTTCGATGAAATATCGCAGGTCAAAGTCTTCATGTGTTACGACGACGAGAATCGTAGCATGTTCTGCAAGATAGTCAGAAATTACTTTCATGACATGCAGGCGTGTTTCAAAGTCGATGTGGGCAAATGGTTCGTCAAGGAGAAGAATATCTGGCTTTGCCGTAAGTGCACGCGCGATATCAACTCGCTTAGATTCACCAGAAGAAAGTGCCTGTGGCAGACAGTTCAAATGTTCTGCCGTGAGTCCGACTTTTTCGAGATTTGCCGTAAATTCTTCGATAGTTCCTTCGATTCCGGCCTTTGAAATCTGCTCAAAAGACTTTCTGATAGTCAAATCCGGGAAGAAAGAAAAGCGTGAATCCTGTTGAACGACGGCCATTCTTTTGCGGAATGGCTTGAATGGAGCAGGGTCCTTTCCATTTTCTTTTGGCTTGAGGGTGACAAGATTATTGCCTTCCATGAGGATTTCACCGCCAGTTTCATCAAGAAGACGAAGGAGAGCCTTAATCATGCTGGATTTACCGCAGCCAGACGGACCTGTGATTCCGTAGATTGTGGAACGCTCGAACTGAAGGTTAAGGCCTTTAAATGCAGTGAATTTTTGCTCACCGAACATTCCCCGCTTGAAATATGACTGAGAAACTTCTTTAAGCTCAATGGCTGAGCCGGATGCACCTTTTTTGGCTTCTGGTTTTTCATAGCCTTCAAGCTCTGGAAGTTTTTCAAGTTTTATCATTTCGCCGTTTTCAAGAATATAGGCCTGTGTCAGGGTAAGACGACGGATAAAATCGACATCGTGGCTTACCATAAGGAAGGTCTTTGACTTGTCGCAAAGGATTTCCTTGTTCAGGAATTCGACAAAACTTTTGCGAAGGTTTCGGTCAAGATTGACGGTTGGTTCATCAAGAAGAATTAGGTTGCCGCTTCGGGAAAGCAAAATCATGAGTGTGATTCGCTGCATTTCGCCGCCAGAAACTTCATCAGGATAGTTGCGGGCATAATTTTCAAAATTCATTGAAAAATACTGGGCAAGTCGGCTTACAATGAGTTCCCGTGCTCCAGGCGCAAGAAGGGCAAGATTCTGATCCAGAGTAAGGGATGGATTCATGACCATTGCCGTTTCTGCTGGAATGAACATAAGGCCGGACTTTTCGATTTTAGTCCACTGGTCAAAGTCCATTTTTTTGCCGTCAACATAAGAATCGAGGCCGTTGACTTTTTGTGAACCTTCAAAAGTGAAGATGTTCATTGGAAGAATGCCAGCAATCGATTTGAGCAGGACGGATTTTCCTGTTCCTGTAACACCCATGATTACAGTGGAAGTTCCTTCATCAAGCGAAAAATTTGAGTGCTTTAATGTAATACGGTCACCAAGGTGAATGCTGAAATCAATAAATTCTACAGGCTTCATGCTTCCTCCCCGTTTTGTTTTCCAAGAATAAGCAGGAAAGCAACACTGATGGCAATTACGATAAGTGCCGGAATCCAGAAATAAAGTGACGGATAATCAGAAGAGCCAAAAATCGCAGAGCGATAGGCTGCAATCAGAGAACCCGGGCTTGTATGCTGTGGAGAACCGTTTTCACCGAAACCAAGCTGTACGACATAACCGAAAGATGTGTCGAGAACCAGCGTTTTAAGAAGAATTGCGGCTGCTACACGTTTGAGTGTATCCTTCATGAGGGAAGTTTTCATTAATACAGAAAGAATTCGGTTCTTTGTAAAGCCGTAGGAACGGAATGAAACGCTGTACTTACGGTTGTAAAGGTCTGAAAGAGGAATTGAAATACTTCTTACAGCTTCTGGAAGAACAGTCACGGTAGTTGCCGCAACGAAAACCAGAAGGGAAACCCAGGAAGCGGCATTTGCCTTTCCATTGCTTAAGACACCAGAAACCGGAACATAACAGAATAATGCAATGATGATTGACGGAATTGATTCAAAGGCGCTTAAAACATTGGCAAAACCCCGGCCGGCACTCATGGAAAGAACGCTGAGATATCCAAGTACAACGCTGAAAATCATGGCGCAGATAAGCGTAGAAACAAGAATCAGCGAAAGTTTACGGAAAGAAATGAAAACCTGATCCATAAACTTCAAAAATCCGTAGTAACTGGCCTTGATTTCCTTGTCTGATTTGTCTTCATTCTGAAAAAGGGATTCTGGAATGAAGGACCTGACAGTTACTTCTTTTTTAAGGCTCACGACCATTTGTGGAGTGCCGTCTTCTTCAAAAACCGGATCACCATTTTCGTCCAGATTCTGAATCATTACGGGAGTGCCGTCTGGATAAGTCTGAGCCTTTTTTTCTTCTCGAAGATCGTAGTACAACTTCTCCGGCAGCCAGGAAATCAGCAGTGGGAGCAGAAGAATGACAATAAGGACTGTCTTTAAAACATTAGAGTGCTTTTTCATACCACCTCGGATAGAACAGGAAGAGAATTCCCTTGACGATTAATGAAACGAAGGCATTGACACAGAGCAAAACGAATACGGATGCTACAAGTGTATCCGTTCCGTTAAGGGCTTTCATTGCGTCAATCAATGTTTTTCCAAGACCAGGGAAAGAAAAAGCGATTTCAGCAATCGTAATCGAACCAATAATTGTAGGAACCTTTCCAGCGACATATGGAATGTATCTTGGAAGGCTTGCCTGGAAAATATATCCTGAATAAGTGCCCTGTGACGGGAAAAATTTACCCAGCGGGCGGCCTAAAGTTGAGAAAACAATCGCATGAGTCTGGCCAACCTGACTTAACATGTCTGTTTTTAAGAAGTTTGTGGCATCCCAGGAAAGTCCGCCAAAAAGAACCGTCACAACTGCGACAATCGGAAGGGGACAGTATCTTCCTGCGACAGAATAAATAATCATGAGACCAACGAACAATGGAATTGCCGCAAGGACAGCAGAGATTCCGTTAATCAATTTTTCAACGTAAACAGAAGTGCTGTCGTTAAAGTGAAGGGTCATGTATCTTGTTGTAACCGCATAGGCAGAACAGACTACAGAAATCAAGATAATCACAAGAAGGGCAATCAAAGCTAAAGGAAGGGTTACTGCGGCACCGCTTCGAATTATGGCACCTGACGAAAAGCCAACCCTTGAAGTGTTGACCTGCCCTGTGAGGAAAAGACCAAAACCTTTTAAGGCTTTGAGATATCTGTTTCTTTCCCAAACTGATTTATCTGAAGAAAGAAGGGCATCAGCCCTTGAGCTGATGCTTTGATTTTCTGAGGACTCTGCATCATTTTCATTGAATGATGCAGAAATCGCCGTTCTGCCTTCAACCTGTTCATCTTCCCCTGTAGCTATGAGATAGAGGGAAGAAAGAACAATCGTGCCAATCATGGCAAAAAGAATGCCATGAATGACAAGTTCTCTAAATAGAAAGCGCAAAACACGCATTAATGAGCCTCGTATTATTTAGATTTTGTCTTATCGCCGAAAACCCATTTTTCTGCAGAAAGGAATGGATTGTCTGAAGCGATAACTACGTTTTTGAGACCACGGGCATAAACATCTTTCTGAAGAGTAAGAAGATTTACTGCCGGGCAGTCTTCTGCGAATTTTGTTTCAAGGCTGTCGATAATGTCAATCATACCGCGAGTTTCATTCTGTTTGTCAAAGCTTTCAAAGAGGCTGTTGAGTTTTTTGTCAGAAATTCCAGAAACATTGTCGGCACCATTTGATTTGTAAAGGCTTCCGATTGAAGAATACCAGTTGTCAAAACCGTCATGGTACATGAGTGCGAGCTCGAAATTTTTCTTTTCGCGGCTTACATCACGCTTGAATGTATCAACATTGACTTTTTTGACTTCTACGTTGAGGCCGATTTCTTCAAGCTGCTTTGCAATTGAGTCTGCAAGCTGTTTTCCGAATGCACCCATTGATTCCGGGTATTTGAGCATTGCATTCTGACCTGCGATACCGCCTGTAGAAGCAAGCTTTTTTGCCTTTGTGATGTTGTATGGAAGTTTGGCTGGCATTTCACCGTCATAATAGTCCGGAACATTCTTTGAAAGAGTGTTTGCAGGGAAAATACCGCTGTTGATTACGACAACGCCTTCCTGATCTGTGATTCCAGGAATAAGGTCTTTTTTGTTCAAAGCCATTGCGATTGCCTGACGACCTTCAACCTTTGGGAAAAGGCTTGTGTTAATCTGGAGGTCATAGAATGAATAAGGCATGTATGAGCTGATGTAAACGCCTTCACCTTCAAAGGAAAGAACTTTTTGTCTGTCCAAAGGATTTGTCTCAAGCACAAGGTTGATGTTTCCTTTGCGGAGCTCGTTAAGACGAACTTCAGGGTCGACAATCTGCTCGATTACGATTGTGTCAGCTTCAACGCGTTTGTTTGTGAAGTTTTCATATTTTGAGTTTTTATCAAATGCGATGTAGCGTTCGATTTTCCACTCTGAGAATTTGAAAGGACCTGTTCCGATTGGAGCTGTTGCAAATGCACGTTCAGTTTCACCTTCACGCATATTTACATCCATGACTTTGCCCTTGTATTTGTGAGGAATAATCTTGAATGAAGCAAGAACAGAGTAAACACGGAAGAGAGGAATTGGCTTCTTGAAAGTGATTACTACAGAAGATTCATCCTGAGCTTCGTATTTGTCAATGAAAGAAAGGAAATACTCACGGTTTGGAGATTCATTTTCTTTGGCAGAATAAACATCAAAAGAGTAAACAACGTCTTCTGAAGAAAGGAAGTGTGTTTCGCCCTGTTTTGAATCGTGCCATTCTGTACTTGTATTGAGGGTTACAAGGAAGGTTTTTTTGTCGTTACCAACTTCCTCGATATTTTCGGCAAGACAAAGCTCAGCAACGAGATTTCCGTTTCCGTCTTCATCTTCTACAACTTCGTTGTTACAAAGACCGTCAAAAACGAGTTCGATGGCATTGAGATCCTGTGTATTCTGTGGAATTGCAGGGTTCAAAGATTCCGGAAGATTTGAAACTGCAACTTTAACGCCCTTTGGCATGGCATTGATAAAAATTACAGATCCGATTGCAATAGCCACCAGAGCTGCGACAGCGGCAATAATGATGGTCTTCTTTTTATTTCCTTTTTTAGCTTCTTCGTTAGCCATAATTAGCGACTCCTTGTGATAAATGAACTGTAAACAACTACTTCGCCTGAATATGAATCAGTTTTGCCCTTTTGAACTTCAAAGAAGTACTTGTCTGAGCCAAGAGCTTTAGAAGCGTTGAGGACAGGCCATGAGTTTCCGACCTTATTAGCCTTGCTTACAAGATCTTTAAGGCCTTTCTTTTCGATGTCTTTGCCACTGTGGGTGTTCTTGTTGAATACACGGATGTTGCGGTTGTCTTTCATGGTGATTACAAGATCGTTCATTTCACCGCTCTTGATTGAAACCATACCCCACCAGTATTCTTCACCCTTCTGTTTTGTAGCGCTGAATTTTGCAGGACGAGATTTCTGGCTTTCTTTTGATGAGCCTGGAGCAGGGTTGAAAAGACCAATCATAAGAGGCATTACAGTTTTGCCACGGCTTTCAACTTCTTTTCGGTCTGCGATTTCTTTCTTAATCTGGGCGATTTTGGCAAGAAGGTCTTTCTTTTGGGCTTCTACATCGTCAAGAACGTCCTGGCTGACATTTGTACTGTGCTTTTCGGCAAAGGCCATGAGCTCGCCGTAAACTTTGTCGATGTTTGTCTGTACAGATTCGTAGTGTTTGAGGATGTCTTCCTGAGTGAAAGCACCGTTTTTGCCTGAACCGGTTCCTTCCGGCTGGCGGGCAAATTCTTCACCGATAAGGTCTTTGTATTCGTAGACTTTTTCTCGGTAGATTCCTTCAAGCTGAACAGCAACGTCCTGACGTACCTTTTTGAAAGTCTTTGCGTAAGATGAGACACCAGTTGTGTCGCCAACACCAGAATTCTTAACGAGGGTATTTACGTCTGATTCAGCAGCCGTACAGTTTGCAAGAACTTCCTTATAGGCGGCGACTTTAGCGTCAAAATCTTCAACGCCACTAGCCTTTTCTGCCTGAGAAAGAAGTTTTGTTTTTTTGGAAGCGATTGACTCACAGACAGAAACCTGTTTGCCGGCTTTGTCTAAATCTTCGTTGCTTCCGTAAACTTTTACAGCAGTCTTGTACATTTTGCTTGCATCGGCAACCCTTCCGGCTGCAAGAAGCTTGTCAATTCGTTCTGCGGTAAGTTTTGAGCCTTTGTCAGCGACGCTTGCCGGCAAAGTGAGCATGGGTTCGTCAATTGCACTGAATTTTGTGAGTGCAGTATTACATGCTGAAAGTAGTTTGCTTTCATTTGTGGCTTTGATTGCGTCTGTGCTTTCAAGGGCATCATTACCTGCGTTGAACAATGTGATGTAATTCAAGTATTTTTTCTGAAGGGAAGCGTCTTTTACTTCTGCCCAATATGCACGGGCTGCTTCCGGTTCACGTGTGTTCCAGGCGTTGATACCTTTTACAACGTCCGGGTCTTTTCCATCGATGTTGGCTGCCGTACCACAAGAAACAACAAGCAATGCGGCGGCAGACAAAACAGCAGCAAGAATTTTATTTATTTTCATTTTTAAATCTCCTTTTATTCTTTTACAAGGCGGAATCCGACATCAGACCAGGTTTTTGTCCCGTCAATATTCTTGAAATTCGAGATTCGAAGATCAACAGGACCGTCCATCCATGAACCGCCCTTTACAGTACGAAGTGTAGATTCTTCACTTTCATTTCGGGCTGTAGAAGTCCATTCCCAGACGTTTCCGGCCATATCAACAAGGCCCCAGGCATTTACGTTTTCTTCGAAAGCACCTACAGGAGAAGTAAATTTGAATTTTCCGTTCTTTTTGTAGTTTGCCTTTTTGCCTTTGTTTGGAGCGTCATTACCCCATGGGTAAATTACTTCTTCACCGGCTCGGGCTGCAACTTCCCATTCGTCATCGCTTGGAAGACGATATGTTGAGCCAGTCTGTTCTGAAAGCCATGCAGCATAAGCTTCAGCGTCGCCTGCACTTACACCGATAACCGGCTGATCCGGAGCATTGAAGTCAGAATTGTCAAAATATTCCGGATTTGATTCTGCGCGTGTAAGGTAAAGATATGTGGCATACTGGAAGTTTGTTACTGGAGTAAGGGCGATGGAATAGTCCGCAAGTTCAACTTCCCTGGCAACTTCCCTGACCTTGCTTGCCTTTGTGTCTGAAGCGACTGCACCTGTAGTGAACTTTCCGCCTGTTACTGCTACGGTTTTGAAAGCTTCGTTGATATCTTCAACTGAATAATAGCGGGCGTCAACAGAAGAAGCTCCGTCGAGCTTTCGCATTGCTGAAGTTACGTAGTCAGATGCAGAAAAAGCTGTTGAGACTGTAAGGCAGACAACTTTGTTTTTGTAGCTGTCTGATACCGGGTAATCAACAGTGATATTTCCGCTTGCATCGGTCTTCAATACAGAAATGACTTCTTCAACTTCTGAACCGCTTGAAATGACCGGCTCACCAGGAACTTCCCAAAGAGCCTTGAGGGAAAGACCAGCAAGAGGGCTGCCTGAGTCATCTTTTGCAGTTACGACAATTGATTTTGAAGAATTGATGATTTTATCGCTTTCTGAGAAAGAAATTTCGATATTCTGAACGATAGTCTTGCATGCGCTCTCAACTTTGCTTGAGAAAAGCTCGGTGCCTTTGTCCTGCAAGGTAAGAAGGTCGGTTTCACCGTTTTCGGCCAGAGTTGAAAGGATTTTTGCAGCAAGTGAAAGCTTGTCAGCAGCGTTTGATTTTGAAACAAAGCTTTCATAAGAAGGTGAGAGAGACTGTCGGAGTTTTTCCCCAAAAGCCTTTTCGTTTTTTTCCCATTCGGGAACCTTGATTCTGTAGGTGACAGTTTTGCCGTCTTTGCTCGTCTGATACGGTTTTGTATCGCCCGCTCTTGTTTTTACAACATTGTCACTGACCGTAATTTTTTGTGCGGCCGGCTTTGCAAGCCTGACAGTTGCAGTCAAAGCGTTTTCAACGAGGTCTTTTTTTGCCAAAAAGTCTGCTTCTTCTGTAGAAGAGCCTTTTCCGTAGCCATAGTAGTAGCCGGGTTCTTCCTTTACCAAGTCAGATTTTGGTTTTGAAAAAGCAAGTCCACTGCCTAGCATTGTAACACAGGCAGAAACGATAAATAACTTTAAGCGGTTCCTGCCAATCATTTTAATCATATTTTATCCTCCAAATATGAATAATTCTTGTAGTCCACTTTTTTTAATTGTTTTAGAATTATTGAAATCTGTTTTAGTGTCAAGTATCAAAACACAATTATTTTGACTTATGGAAAAAATTTTATTATCTTTATAGAAGAAATTTGTGTTTTGCGAAAAGAGGTACTTAAATGTCAGAAGATTGTACACACAACTGCTCCACTTGCGGCTCAAACTGTAAATCAAAAGAATTGCGCGCAACACTCCGTGAAGGAAGCTGCGTTAAAAAAGTAATCGGAATTGTTTCTGGGAAAGGCGGTGTCGGAAAATCCCTGGTGACTGCCCTGCTTGCTTCAAAAATGCAAAAGAACAAATTGAGGACGGCTGTTCTTGATGCAGACATTACGGGGCCTTCGATTCCAACAAGTTTTGGCGTTACAGAGCAAAAAGCCTTGGGTGATAAGTCCGGCGTGATTTATCCTGTCAAAACAGAATCTGGAATCCAGCTCATGAGCATGAATTTTCTTCTCGAAAAGGAAACTGACCCGGTTTTGTGGCGTGGACCGGTTATTGCCGGGGCGGTAAAACAATTCTGGACGGATGTAGAATGGAATAACGTTGATTTTATGTTCGTTGACATGCCTCCTGGAACTGGCGACGTGCCACTTACAGTCTTTCAGTCCCTTCCTGTAGACGGAATTATCGTTGTTTCTTCTCCACAGCAGCTGGTTCGCGTTATTGTGGAAAAGGCTGTCAAAATGGCTAACATGATGAAAGTACCGATTATCGGTCTTGTTGAGAACATGAGCTACGTCAAATGCCCTCATTGCAACGAAGAAATCAAGGTTTTTGGTGAAAGCAACATCAACGGAATCGCAAAAGACTACGGAATCCCTGTCCTTGCACGTATTCCTATGAGCGAGGATATTTCCAAAGCCGTTGATGAAGGCGACATTGAGCGTCTTGATGCTGACTTCCTGGACGCGGCAGTTGACCTGATTAAAGCAGTATAAATGAAACTTCTTCTTGCACCCATGGACGCCATTACTCACCAGGCTTTTCGCAATCTTGTGGGGCGCTTTGGTGGCTGTGACGAATACTTTAATGAAATGATAAATGCCTCTTCGCTTTTAAATGACGGCCCCTGGGAAAAATTTTATCTGCTCGACGGGCCTGAACCTGAAAAGCTTGTCTGGCAGCTTACCGACAAAAACGGTGAAAAAATGGCAGGTGCGGCCCGCCTTCTTTCTGAGCGGCAGGGAATCGGAATTGACCTGAACATGGGCTGTTCGGCTCCTCAAATTGCAAAGACCGGTGCCGGAATTGCCTGGATGCTCAAGCCTGTTGAAGAAACCGCTGCAATGGTTCGTGCCGTAAAATCTGCAATTGAAAACGCGGCAAAGGACGGAGCAAAGGCCAAAAGGCTTTCAGTAAAGCTTCGTTTGGGCGATGAGTCTTACACTGAGGAAAAATTACATTCTTTTTGTGCCATGCTGATTGAAGAGGGCGTTCAAATGATTACCCTTCACGCCCGAACTCAAAAGCAAAAACATTCCCGGCATTCAGACTGGCAGGCTGTCGAAAATCTTGCACTCCGTTTTCCTCAGATTCCTGTGATTCTCAACGGCGACGTAAAGGATGGCGCATCTTTTGAGCTTGCTAAAAAAACGGCTCCCCATGCCCAGGGACTCATGATTGCAACGGCGGCCGCCCAAAAACCCTGGATTTTCTCTCAGCTTCAGTCTTTGGGTGGAGAAGAAATGACATGTGAGCCGTTTGACTGTGAGCAGCTTGCCCTCGACTTTATTGCTGACGTGGAGCAGTGTCAGCCGCAAGAATTCTGGAAGACCCGGCTCCAGCGTTTCTTTGCATTTTATTGTCTTAATTTCAGTTTCGGCCATTATTTTCAGACGCAGATGATTAACGCAAAAGACAACGATGATGCCCGTGTCAGAATTCATGAGTACTTTGAGAAATGCCCGGAAGATAAATTTTTGACTCCATAATTGAAATTAGTTGAAATTATTATTTTTTTTGTTAGAATAAGTAGCGGGGATTCAAATTTAAGGAAGCGGAGTGTTCAATGAAAAAGTTAATAGCTTTTGTTTCAATTTTTCTGACAGTCTTTGGTCTTTCTGCTCAAACAGCAAAGGAAATTGCCAAAGTATATTGTGATTTGGATAGAGTTCCTGATTACAACTATTCTACGCTTCTTCTTGAAAACATTGACAAAGATGGAAAGAGAGAAGTAATAGAAATCCACCAGTATGGAAGTGGTGTTGATAACGGCCTCAAAAATGTCGCTTTCGATTTTAAATCACCTGCCAGCGTAAAAGGTATGCGAGTCCTTCAGCTTGAAAAACTCAAAAAGGCTGATGACCGATGGGTTTACATGCCAAAGCTTCGTCAGGCCCGCCGAATTCCTATGACTGAGCGTACAAAGTCTTTTGGTGGTACAGAATTCACTTACAACGATATGACAATTCGCAACGAAGAAGAAGACGAAAATGTAATCGAAGATGCTAACGCAAAAATTACTGTAAATGGCAGTTCTTATTCCTGCTGGAAAATGAAATCAACTCCCTACAAAAAAAGTGAAGTTGAATATTTATACAGAATTTCATGGTTCGACAAAAAGACATATATTCCTGTTCGCATTGAATACTACGACAACAAAGACAAAATGATTAAAACATATGAATGTCTTAAGATTGAAATGGTAAAAGGTGCCACAGGCATTGAGTATCCCCTTCGACGTTCAAATGTCATTACAAATCTTGTTACGGGGCGCAAAACAGTTGCTACTGTAAAAGATTTTGTATTTGACGAGCAAATTTCTGATGCCTATTTTGCACAGCACTGGCTTACGACCGGTAAAGCACCCAAAATTAAGGGCAAAAAATAAATTATTGAAGGTAACTTAAAAAAAACTTGCATTTATCTTCTGTATGATATAGAATAATTTATCTATATTAACATAAAAATAAGGGGCTTTATCATGGCTTTGAAAAAATCTTACTCTAAAGACAAAAAAACTTGCAATGTAACATTTAGTGTATCTCCAGAAGCAGCTCAGGGGGCAAAAACTGTAACAATCGCTGGAGATTTTAACAGCTGGAGCAGCACAGAAACTCCCCTTAAAAAGGGTAAGGACGGTTCATTCTCTGTAAAACTGGCTCTTGACGCCGGCAAAGAGTATCAGTTCCGCTACCTTCTCGATGGAAGCCGATGGGAAAATGACTGGGCCGCAGACAAATATATTCCAGCTCCATTCAGTTCAACAGACAATTCAGTAGTTATTTGCTAAGATTTTAATATATTTTTTCAATAAAAAAGCGGTCTCCCTTTAAGAGGCCGCTTTTGTTTTTTAAGGCACATGAATTACTTCGCGTGGTTTACTGCCGTTTGCAGGGCCAACGATTCCCCGGGCTTCCATGTCTTCTACAAGACGGGCTGCACGGTTGTAACCGATTTTGAGTCTGCGCTGAATATAGCTTGCACTTGCCTTTCCTGCCTGTATTACAATCTGCAGGGCCTGATCATAGAGCGGATCTTCACCGTCACTGAAAAGGCCTGGTTCTTCGTCCATTTCTTCATCATCATCAACAAAGATTTCGTCGTCGATGTAGTCGGGGCCGCCAAAAGTCTTGACGTAGTCTACGACGCGCTCAACTTCATTGTCGCCAACCAAAGTTCCCTGAATTCGGGTTGGAATCGGGTTCACTGCGGAAGTGTAGAGCATGTCGCCCTTACCCAGCAATTTTTCTGCGCCAATGCTGTCAATGATGATTTGAGAATCCTGGCGGCTGGCAACCATGAATGCGATTCGGCTTGGAATATTTGCCTTAATCAATCCAGTAATTACGTTTACAGAAGGCCGCTGAGTTGCGAGAACAAGGTGAATTCCAACCGCACGGCTCATGGCTGTAAGGCGGGCAACGTTTGTTTCAAGTTCCTTTCCGCTGGTTGCCATTAAATCTGCAAACTCATCAATAATCACTACGATATACGGCAGTTTTTCCGTTGCAATCTTGCGTTCCCGGATTCGTGTGTTGTAGCTTGCAATGTCGCGGACTCCCATTCCGTCAAGAAGGGCATAGCGGCGTTCCATTTCGCAGATACAATACTGAAGAACCTGAAGCGCACGTTTTGGCTCTGTTACGACTGGTGTGAGCAGGTGAGGAATATCGTTGTAAAGCTTAAGCTCGACGACTTTCGGGTCAACCATAATAAGCTTTACGTCGTTTGGAGAGCGGTTGTAAAGAATCGAAAGAATGATTGAGTTTACGCAGACTGATTTTCCGGCACCTGTTGCACCTGCAATCAGAAGGTGTGGAGTCTTTGCAATGTCAATAATCTGTGACTGGCCTGAAATGTCCTTTCCCAAAATAACTGGAATTGCCATTTTTTTGTATTCAGGAAGATTCTGCTCGATAATTTCACGGAAAGAAACGATAGCCCGTTCTTTGTTAGGAATCTCAATACCTACTGCATGGCGACCTGGAATTGGTGCAACTATTCGAACAGATTTTGCGGCGAGTGCAAGCGCGATGTTATCCTGTAAGTTGACGATTTTGCTCAATTTTACGCCTGGAGCCGGCAAAAGCTCAAACATCGTGACTACAGGGCCTTTTCGGATTCCTGTAACTTCGGCTTCAATTCCAAATTCGTTGAGAGTTTTTTTAAGATTTTCACCGGCGGCCTTTGTTTCATCATCGATGCGCCAGTATTCGTTGTTCTGGAACTGGTCAAGCAAATCCGTGGGAATTTTGTACTCGCTGAGTTTTCGCAAGGGAGCGCTGTGACTTTCTGATTCTACCTTTTCTTCCTGCTGGTACAAATTGTCTTTTAGTGCAGGCTCATCCTGATTTTTAATCACTGGATTTGCGGCGGCATCTGCTTCCATCTGAGAAAAAATGTCTTCTACTCCAAAAGGCTCTTCATCTTCTTGAGTTTCAAAAGGTTCGTCTGAGGATTCCGGCTCTTCTGTCGTTTCGGCAATGTCCTCAATATTGATGAAGTCGGCCGGGTTTTCTTCTGATTCCAATGAGTCTTCTTCTTGTACAGGCTCTTCAAATTCTTCTTCAGAAATGAAATCTTCGTCAGTTATTTCTTCTTCAAGTCCATTTTGAACTTCACTTTCAATTTCATTTTCTTCTGCCACATCCTGATTTTCTTCAATTTCCATGGAAGGAAGATTTTCAAAATCAAGATCCGAATTGAAATCGTCTTCGATATTTTCTTCTTCAACGGCTTCTTCATCAAAGGAAACCGGGCTGACGTCATTCATGTCGTCGAAGTCGTTTTGAAAATCTTCGGCATTTACTGGAATCTCGTCATCTTCAATGGTATCGTCGTCAAAATCTATAGTCTCAGGGGCTTCGATTTCTTCTGCCGGCGACTCCTGGATTTCGACAGCTTCTTCAATCAATTCAGGTTCAGAGTCTACTTCTTCAGAAATTATTTCTGTCTCGCCGAATTCTGCTGGTTCAAAAGAGTCACTTTCAATTGTTTCAGTTTCCTCGGCCTTTTCTTCGATTAATTCCGGCAGTTCAGGCTCTGAGTTTTCGAGGATTTCTTCGGTTTCTGGTTCTGCTTCCTCTTCCGCTTCTTCGGTCACAGTTGTTTCTTCTTCCGGCTGAGGCTTTACTTCGTCAAAAATATGGTCAAAAGGAGAAGGCTCTTCCGGCAGTTCAGGTTCTGAAAAATCTTCCTCGCTGAGAATTTCATCTTCTGTAACGGTTTCTGGAACCGGTCGCTCTTCGTCAAAATCCTCGTTTTCAATTATCGTGGGCTCATCTACGACCGTTGCGTCATTCTGGATTTCTTCGTTTTTGGGCTTTCCATCGTTTATCAGGTCTTTGAGGATTTCTTTTTGCTGCAGAAAAATGCGGTCGTTTTTAAAATCAATCTTTTCTTCTGCATCATCATCGTTTTCATCGCTGAAATTCAAGTCATCATCGTTATCTTCAAGAATTTCATCGAGTTCGTTTATTTCCTCATTTTCAGAAATTTCGGTATCGTCATCGTTGAAAATGTATTCCGGCATGTCTGAATTTTCAGCAAGTGAATTTTCAATTACATCTCCGAGAATGGAAAGGAGCAGGTATTCAGCAGCCAGAATGAGCGCGCCAATCAAAAGTGTTGACGAAAGCTTTACAATCATTACGCTGTCGCTGTTTGAGGCGATAATCATGCGGCAAATATGTTCGACTGCATCAAGAGTGAAGAAGGGAACTATGGAGCCGACAAGAATTACTCCGTTGCGGATTCTCCATTTTGCATTGAAGCACTGAATTCCGGCGATTATGAGAAAAACCGGAATAAAAAGGGAAGAAAATCCGTAAACTCCGGTAAACATTTTTCCCAGAGAATAGAATATTGTATCTTTTGCCGGATTGATCTGTCCGAAGTCAATTGCGGCTAAAAGCAGTGAGATAGAGACCATGGCGGCAAGAAAGAAAAGAAAGATTCCTGCGGCAACAGAATATTTTTGACATTTCATACTTTATGATTATCGGATAATTCGTTATACTATTTTAGTGACTGAAAATAAATTTAACTGCAATTTTTGCAAAGTTTGCAACGGAAAAGGATGTATCGGTCAGCTTCCGGGCATGGGTGGCGTGCGAAAGAACGAAAATTTCATCCTTAACTGTTCGGCTTGGGAAATTGTACGCAAAAATAACATAGAAAGAATCAAAAAATTCCTCGATTTGGAACCAGAATTTCGTATTCCCAACATAACTATTGCGCCCATGACTGGTGCCGTTGAAAATATTGGCTTTGCCCGCGAATCAGATTTTTATGATGCGATTATTCAAGCCATGCACAAAGTTGGCGTGGGACTTTCAATTGGTGACGGGTATCCGGACGAAAAGCTTAAATTCGGTATTGAAGCCCTGAAGAAAATCATGGTGGAAGCTCCGGACGCAGAAACTTCTGTTTTCATAAAACCATATTCCAACGAAAGAATCATTCAGCGTTTTGAATGGGCAAAGGACTGTGTGAAAGTTGCCGGGATTGACATTGATTCTTATAACATTGTGACCATGCGCAATCTTGTAAAATTAGAAAAAAAGACTGCCGCACAGCTGATTGAAATCAAAAAATACATAAAAATTCCTTTTGCAATCAAGGGCGTTTTTACAAAAGAAGACATTGAGCTTGTAAAGGAAGTTAAACCGGACATCGTTTATATTTCAAATCACGGTGGCCGGGTTGAAACCCGCAAGGGCAGCACAGCTGAATTTTTTGCCAGCCACGTTGATGAGCTTAAAAATTACTGTGGTGAAGTCTGGGTTGACGGTGGAATCCGCTCCCCAAAGGATGTGGCTACAGCAATGGCTCTGGGCGCGGATTGTGTGCTGGTGGGCAGGCCTTTTGCAAGCGCCCTTTGCCACGGTGGAGCCGAAGAACTTTGTGGAAAAGTGCTTGAACTGAGCCTGTTGAAATACGGATTCTAGGAATTTGCAGGCTCTACTGATACAAATACAGGCATTTGCCGGCTGTGTTTCCAAGCAGCCCATAAATGCTTGCTTCCGGGTTTTTAGCAAAGCTTGCGGCGCCGTAAAGAAAGGACATCCAGTTTTCCTCAAACTGATATTTATATTCAATAAAATTCACTTCTTTTTTGCTGTTTTCTTCGCTTTCGGAAAGGCTTTTTTTAATGCTTTCCTTTGCGTTTTCAAAGGAGCAGATTTCATCGACAAGTCCATTTTTTTGAGCCTGAGCTGCCGTGTAGATTCTTCCGTCAGCAAGTTTTTTGATTTCTGAGATGCTCATTTTGCGAGAGTCGGCCACGATTCCAGTGAACTGCTCGTAAGCTTCGTCTGCAATTGACTGCATGATTGCCCGCTGTTCTTCGGTGAGGGGAGCGTTGTAGTTGCCCATGTTTTTGTTGCGACCGGCTGTGATTGTGGTCATTTTGACACCGATTTTGTCGAGAAGACCTGTTGCATCAAGACTTCCGCCAGCGATTACGCCGATTGAGCCCGTGAGTGTGTTGCGGTTTGCAAAGATTTTGTCAGCCGAGCAGCCGATATAGTAGCCGCCGCTTGCGGCAAGGGAGCCGAAATAAGCGAAAACAGGCCTTTTTGTGGCTTCCTTGTATTCCATGAGGGAAAGGTAGGCTTCGTCGGACTCGTAGACTGTGCCGCCAGGTGAGTCGATTTTGAGAAGGATGCCACGATTGTTTGGGTCATTCTTTGCATTCTTGATTTTTTTGAGGAGCCATTTTTGATTGTAGGTTTTGTTTTCTTCGGAAATGACGCCTGTGATGTAGATGACCGCAACATAAGGCTTTTTGAGATTCCTTTTTATAGAAGAATCTTTGTTTTTTGAGAGGCTTTTTGAGATAATCCTGGAGAATTTGTCGCCGGAAGCAAAGTCTTCTTCATCAAATTCGTCTGAGAAGTCTTCGCTGAAAGTTTCGGTAACTTCCGCTTCTTCTTTGGCGAAATGGATTCCTTCGTGTATTTTTTTGTAGATTGAATGCGAGCCGAAGATTACCGATACGACCGCGATGGTGATTAAAATTATGAGCCCTTTTTTGTGTTTCATTTTATGCCTCGAAATCTGCCGGAGTAAGCTTGCCCTGGGCAAAAGCCATGCGTTTTAAATCGTAGTAAGCGTAGGTTTTGGCCATGACCATGTATGGAAGAAGCCATATGAAGCCGATTCCACATGAAAGCATGCTCAAAAAGGCCCAGCCCAAAAAGCTCAAGTCCATCATGAAAAGATTAGCCTTGTGCCCCTGAGTAAGTACTTTGCTGATGTCCATTGCCTTCATTGCCCCGATTTTTGGATTTTCAGCAATGACATAGAACATCATTGAATAACTGTAAGCCTTTACAATGCCTGGAATTACAAAGAGAAGTGACCAAAGGCTAACCCAAAGCAGGTTCCACAGGCTGCCCAAAAGGGCGGTGAGCCAGCGGGATTCAATTCCTTCAAGGAAAGTGTTGAAAGAAATTTTTTCGGCCGCTTCTTCTGTGCCTGCAAGTGCGTGACTGACTACAATCATTTTCATGAAGGTGAAAGTCATTCCTACACAGATGATTCCGCTTACACAGGCGCATAGAATGCTGGTTCCTGTAGTTGAAAGTGCGGTAAGGATAAGATAAACAATTGCCAGAAGACATGGAATGTTCCAGTTATCTTTTAAAGTGGCTAATGCGTCTTTTTTATATTGAACTCGATTGAACATAGAGAATATTTTATCACTATTTGCGAAAATATAACAGATTGTGATACACTGTTTGCATGACAATCACACTTAAAAACAGTAACTATGAAGTAGTTCTCAACACTCACGGAGCAGAAATCAATTCTTTTCGTGGCGTAAAAGACGGTACAAAATATGTATTCGAAGGACCGGAAGAAGTCTGGAAATTTCACGCGCCTGTTCTTTTTCCTCATGTAGGCCGCATTAAAGACGGATTCTACACTTACGGCGACAAGGAATATCATCTCGTGAACAATGGAATGAGCCGTGACCTGGAGCACAAGCTTATCGAGCATAGCGAAACAAGCGCGACTTTTGAACTTACAGAAAGTGAAGCTACAGCTGACAAATTTCCGTGGAAGTTCAGCCTCAAAACTCATTATGAACTAAAGGAAAACGGCCTTATTTTTACAACGACCGTAACAAATACTGACAGCACGACAATGCTTTTCTCTTTGGGAAGCCATACTGCATTCTGCTGTCCGCGAAATACTGATCCGGCTGGCACAACAAACGCTGATTATCAGTATGAATTTGAGCAGCGGGAACCTCTTACTACGGTTCTGTTGAATGATGCGGCCCAGCTTGCCGTTGATGAAGAAGGAACAGCTCCATGCACAAAGCCTTACGGTGAAAAAGAAGCAGGAATTATCCCGATTACAGCTGAAGGATTCGGCAACGGGCATTTCTTTACGGGCTTTAAGTCAAACTGGGTTGGCCTGCGAAACAAAAAAGACGGCTCGCTTGTAAAAGTGAACTGCTTCGGCTATCCATACCTCATGGTCTGGCAGGGCGGCAAAGGAAGCGAGGGCGTGAGCGGAAACGGATTCAACTGCATTGAACCGTGGTACGGAACAGCCGATGCCGAGAACACCGAGCACGAGTGGGAAGAAAAAGCTGCGCTTATTTCTTTGGAGCCGGGGAAATCTTTCACTGCTGACCAGAGCATTACTATCGAACGCTAAGCGGAAGTGCGAAAGACCCGCCCCCGCGAAAGAGGGGGAACGCCCTTGTCTTTTCAACTTATTTGCGTTATATTTCCTTTGGACATAATAAAATTCCCGTCGATTTATCCAAATTGCAGGCGGGGCTTGCTCGTATGAGCGGCAAAATCTTGCTAAATAGGAGGCTCGTTATGAGTACTATCTTATCTAACAATCACTATCTTTTCACATCTGAATCAGTGAGCGAAGGCCATCCAGACAAACTCTGTGATCAGGTTTCTGACGCTATTCTTGACGCTTGTCTTGAAGCTGATCCTCAGTCACATGTTGCCTGCGAAACTTATGCTACAACAGGCATGGTTCTGGTGGGCGGTGAAATTACGACTCACGCTGACGTTGATTTTCAGAAAGTCGTTCGTGATGTGGTTCGTGACATTGGCTATACAAACGAAGATTACGGCATTTCTGCTGACACAATGGCTGTCTTGAACACAATTCACAATCAGTCTCCGGACATCAATCAGGGTGTCGTTGGAACAGGTCTCAAAGAGTACGAAGGTCAGCAGGGAGCTGGCGATCAGGGAATCATGTTCGGCTTTGCCACAAATGAAACACCTGAGTACATGCCGGCAACTTTGGTTTACGCTCACAAAATCCTCAAAAGAGCCGCTGAACTCCGAAAGAACGGAACAATCAAATGGCTTCGTCCGGATTCAAAGTCTCAGGTCACAATCGAATACGACGAAAATCACAAGCCGGTGCGAATCGATGCAGTTGTCGTAAGCCATCAGCACAATCCAGATGTCGATTACGACACAATCAAAAAGACAATCATCGACCAGATTATCAAGCCAGTTCTTGAGCCTACAGGTTTGCTTGACAGCGAGACAAAATACTACATCAATCCGACTGGCCGCTTCGTTGTCGGTGGCCCGCACGGAGATGCCGGTTTGACTGGCCGAAAAATCATCGTTGACACTTACGGTGGTGCTGGCCGTCACGGCGGCGGAGCTTTCTCTGGCAAAGACCCTTCAAAGGTTGACCGTTCGGCAGCTTACATGGCACGCTACATCGCAAAGAATATCGTTGCGGCAGGTCTTGCTGACAGGGCTGAAATCCAGCTTTCTTACGCAATCGGCGTTCCTCACCCGGTTTCAATCATGGTTGAAACTTTCGGCACAGGAAAGGTCGAGAATGCAAAAATCGTTGAGGCTGTAAAAAAAGTCTTCGACTGCTCTCCGGCCGGAATCGAAAAGACTTTGGACTTGCGCCGTCCGATTTACCGCGCAACAAGCAATTACGGTCACTTTGGCCGCGAAGGCTTCAGCTGGGAAAAAACGGACAAAGTTGAAGAACTCAAGGCCGCAGTAAAATAGCTTTTGATTGCCACACGGAATTTTTCTGTGTGGCTTTTTTATGCTATAATACTTTTCATGGATCCCAAACTTCTCTCCAAAGCTCAAATCAACGAAGTTTTTACGCGTTTTAAAGCACGGAATCCTGCTCCAAAATCAGAGTTGGAGTGGTCGTCTCCGTTTACCCTTCTGGTGGCGGTTGTGCTCAGCGCTCAGGCTACGGACAAAAGCGTGAATCTTGCCACTAAGGAACTTTACAAAGTTGCGGACACTCCCCAGAAAATCCTTGCCCTGGGCGAAGAAGGGCTTATTCCTTACATAAAATCAATCGGACTCTATAAATCTAAGGCTCGTCATGTGATTGGCTTGTGCGAAAAGCTGATTTCTGATTTTGCAGGTCAGGTTCCACGAAGCAGGGAAGAATTGATGAGCCTTCCTGGAGTGGGGCGAAAAACTGCGAATGTCGTGCTGAACGTGGTCTGGGGCGAGCACACCATGCCGGTGGACACTCACTTGCTGAGAATCGCGCCAAAAATCGGTCTTGCCCAAGGCGACACTCCCGAAAAGGTGGAAAAATCTTTGCTGGAGCGGGTACCGGACGAATTCATGGAGCATGCCCACCACTGGCTTATTCTGCACGGGCGTTATGTTTGCACGGCGCGCAATCCAAAGTGCGGAATTTGTATAATTTCTGACATTTGCCAACATAATGAAATGTGATAGAATGTTGGGGCGTTGCGGGGCTTAAAGCAGAAAAATTTGCCCCGCAGAAGGGGTAGCGACCAACGAAGTGGGCGCGAAGGGGAAGGCTTTCCCCATTTTAGCAAAATAGGAGATTTTATGAACGAAATGGCAGAAGGCGCAATGAATGTCGCCAATGAAACGGTCAATCAGATGCAGAATTTTTTTCATGTAAATGAAATTGTCTCTTACGTAAAAGAGCCTGAGCATATCGTAAAATTTGCCACGGGCGTGATTGCGGTCCTTATTTTTTGGGGCGTTTACCGGATGATTCGTATGGTCATAAAAAGGGGGGCTTCAAGAAGGCTTGAACCGGCAGCCGTCAACACCCTTTCAAAAATTGTCAGCTATTCTTTCTATATACTTATCGTAATGTATGTCCTCGGGCTTTTTGGAATCAACCTGAGCGCAATCTGGGGTGCCATGGGTATCGCCGGAGTTGCAATCGGCTTTGCTGCCCAGACAACTGTGAGCAACCTGATTTCCGGTATTTTTATCGTTACCGAAAAAACCATGAAAATCGGGGACTTTATTGAAGTTGACGGAGTTATGGGCACCGTGGACAAGGTGACTCTGCTTTCAATCTGGATTCACACGCCGGATAATCAGTTTATCCGAATTCCAAGCTCGGCCGTCATCAACACAAAGCTCAAGAATTATTCTACTTATGATTACCGCCGCTATGTTTTTGACGTGAGTGTGGACTATTCTACAGACTTGGACAAAGCCGTTCAAGTTCTCAAAAGCGTTCCAGAAAGGTGCTCGCTGGTCGTAAAGGACAATCCTGACTATCCTGCAAAAGTTCTGCTTACAGACTGCCGCGACTCTGGAATCGGCATGAATCTTATTGTCTGGTGCGAGAGTGCAAATTTCTTCGACATGAAAACCGAAGTCTGCATGAACGTGATAAAGGCCTTCAACGAGGCCGGAATCAACATTCCGTTCAACCGCGTGGACGTTTCGGTGCTTACGGAAAAGACCGTGCCGTCGCTGACATTGAAGGCATAATGCCCCATAAATGTCTTAACTTGTAAAACTCTGTTCGGATTTTGCACAGATTTTAAAGAGCCTTTACTGTATAATTCGGAATGAATATGTCCGAGATTTTATTTTCCAAAAAAGACTTGCACCGTCTCATTCTGCCGCTTGTGGCCGAGCAGTTTCTTGCAATGACAATCGGAGCCTGCGACACCGTCATGGTTTCTTCCGTGGGTGAGGCTGGTGTTTCCGGCGTTTCCCTCATTGATCAGCTGACCCAGCTTTTCATCCAGCTTTTTGCGGCTTTTGCCACGGGCGGAGCTGTCGTTTCAAGCCAGTATCTCGGCCATAAATCCGATGAGGCTGCCCGCTCAGCTGCCCGCCAGCTTTTGAACATCTCGGCTTTTGCAGCCCTTTTGATAATCGCGGTATGTCTTCCTTTTCGCCGCCTGATTCTGAGCATGATTTACGGAGGAGCTGGCGAGGAAGTCATGCAGAACGCCCTGATTTATTTTGTCTGGGTTTTGCTTTCATTTCCTTTTTTGGCCATTTACAATTCCTGTGCGGCCCTTTACCGTTCAATGGGAAACAGTAAAATTTCGCTCAAAGTCAGCCTTGTCATGAATTTTACAAATATCGCGGGCAATGCCGTTTTGATTTACGGAGCTAAAATCGGCGTGGCTGGTGCTGGAATCGCAACCCTTGCCAGCAGAATCGTGGCCGCCTTCGTTATGATTTATCTCCTTGCCCGGCCTTCTGCAAAGGAAAAGGGGCGGATTTATCTGGAAAAGCTTTGGAAATTTGAAATCAACTTCGGCATGATCCACAAAATCCTCAAGGTCGCAATTCCAAGCGGAATCGAAAATTCGGTCTTCCATATCGGAAAAATCCTTGTCTATTCCTTCATGTCGGGCTTTGGTCTGGCGGCAATCGCGGCCAACGCAATCACCAACACAATCGCAAGCTTCTCAAATATTCCGGCTCAGGCAATAGGACTTGCCAGCGTAACTGTAATCGGCCAGTGCATCGGAGCTGGTGAAAAGCAGCAGGCTAAATCTTATGGCCGCAAGCTCATGAAGGAAGCATATCTGGGCATGTTTGCGGTCTCCACTTTGATTTTTATTTTTGCGCCTTTACTTGTGCAGGCTTTCAATCTTTCAGACGAAGCCTGCCTTCTTGCAACTGGGGTTATCCGTACCTGCATGGTGGCAAATATTTTCTTCTGGCCCCTGGCTTTTACTCTGCCAAACATTCTTCGTGCTTCTGGTGACGTTAAATTCACCATGCTGGTTTCAAACGTCAGCATGTGGCTTTTCCGGGTTCTTTTCAGCTTTTTGATATCAAAGTATCTTCTATATAAATTCCCCGAAAACACCCATCTTGCCCTGTACGGAGTCTGGCTTGGCATGTACATCGACTGGGTTTTCCGCGGATTCTGCTTTTTTGTCAGGTTTCACAGGAACCGCTGGCTTGAAAAAAAGGTCATCTAATTCAGAAAAGCCGAAATTTTGCTTAAAACTGTTTAAAAATTAGTTTTTTTTCGTTACAATTTCCTTGATTGGTGTTTTTATTAACAGGAGTTTTAACTATGAAAAAAAGTATCTTGATTTTAACAGCCCTTACGGCATTTTCTTTGATTTCCTGCGGTTCTACACAGGTTGACCGCTACGAGGCCGGTGCCGACGTTAAAGATCTTTCCGGCTACTGGAACGAAAACGACATCAAAATGGTCTGTGAGGAACTTATTTCCGGTTGCATTGCTTCTCCGCGGGTTTCTGGATTCAAGGCTGCAAATGGCCGAGACCCTGTTGCAATCGTTGGCAAAATTTCCAACAAAAGCAGCGAGCACATCGACACGGCAATGGTTGCAAAACGCTTTCAGACTGCAATCATCAACAGCGGCGTAATGGAATTCGTAGCAGACAAAGAGCAGAGGCTTGAGCTTCGTGAAGAAAAAGTCGATCAGGCAGAATATGCTTACGAAACTGCAAAATCAATCGGAAACGAACTTGCCGCAGACTTCATGCTTCAGGGAACTGTCCTTTCACATGTTGACCAGGAAGGCCGCGAGTCAGTACGCACATATCAGGTTGACGCCCAGCTCATCGACATTGAGACAAACAAAATCCTTTGGCAGGGCGAAAAAACAATCAGCAAATACGTCAAAAAAGCATCAAAAAAACTGTAAATGAAGAGAATTGCCTTTAATGGCTTTCTTTCAGTTTCAATTCTTTCTCTTTTAGTTTCCTGCGGGTCAACGATGTCTCTTTCACAATATCTTGAGCATCTTGATTCCGGGGAATATAATCCTTGCATTTCCGAGCTCGAAAAAAAGAATTCCAGAGAATCCAACAATGACAGGATTCGCGACAATTTTGACCTTGCCATGATCCGTCACTATCAGAAGGACTATGATTCTTCCCTTTCAATTTTAAATGAGACTGACAGGCTCATGGAAGACTCCGTTACAAAAAGCATTTCAAAGGGCTTTGCCTCGGCCGTCGCAAATGACAATGCCGCTGAATATGAGGCAAGCCCATACGAATATGTCTACGTCAACATTTTCAACGCCCTCAATTATTACAACAAGGGTGACTTGGAAGAAGCCGCAGTTGAAGTCCGCCGCTTGAATGAAAAGCAGCAGAAATACCTCAACGAATACGGCGAATGGATAAAAAACGACGATTCAAAGGTCGAAATCTCTGATACTTATAAAAAACTCAGGCTGGACAGCTCAAAAATCAGCGAAAATTTGCCGGAAAGGCCGGGCGAGGCCGACATTTTTCGCGATTCTGCTACCGCCCGCTATCTGAGCATTGTTTTTGCCATGATGGACGACAGCGTGAACAGCAGCTGGAACATTGATGCTGATTCCCGCACGCTCAAAGCCCTTAACCCTGCCTTCGATGTTGATTCAGAATCCTCGATTTCCAGCGGAATGGGCCGGCTTGATGTCCTGGCTTTTTGCGGCCTGATTGGGCGACGGGGGGAAAGAAGGCTTATAATCGGGCCATTCCCGGGGCTTCAGTTTCCGACCGGAAGACATTTTGTCTATATTCCGGCCTTTGACCTTGAATTTGTCTACCCTGAATTTCCTGCTCCCCAGACAATTTTGCATCCGCAAATCGTGCCCACTTTTGGATGGGGGCCTTCATTCACGATTTATCCGGGCAAAAATGAAATCATAAAGATGCCTCAAAATTCTGTTGATTCAATCCGCATTGTGTTTGATGATAAAAATCTTTCTCAGGGATTAAATCTTTCCCTTCTCGAAGACTTTAACTATGCCGTTCAGCAGGACGTCCACGTTAAGGCAAGAAAGGCATATTCCCGCAGCGTAAAGCGGAGCATGGTCAAAAAATTCACGGCTGTGGCTGGAGCAACTGCAACCCTGCTTATTGCCGAAGATGCCGTAAACAATGACGAGAATCTTTTTACGATTGCAGCCTATGCGACAACATATTTGACTGCGGCCAAGGCTGCTGACCAGATTGACCGTACTGAAACGGCTGACATCCGCCAGGTTTATGCGCTGCCAGCCCAGTCTTTTGCAGGCGGAATTGAACTTCCCCAGGGAAAATATTCATTTAGGGTTCAGTTTTTGTCAAAAAGTGGTGATATAATAGGTGAAGAAAGCTTTAAGGATATTGAAGTCATAAATGGAAAGACCGTTTTAGTGGAGGCATCATGTCAAAAATAAATTTTAGGCTTATTGGATTTTCTTTTCTTGCTGTAGCTCTCGCTGCTTTTTCAATTGCAGGCTGTGCTTCTTCGGGCAATGCTGCAAAATCGGCTGCGGGCAAGGGAATGCCTGACTGGGTGACGGGGCCTTCTTCCTCTTATCCAAAAACTCTTTATCTGACAGGAACCGGTTCCGCCGCGGACAAAAAATCTGCTGAAATCGACGCGATTAACGAGCTTGTTTCGGTTTTCGGGCAAAAAATTACTTCTGCAGCTGTAGCTTCCCGGCGTATGACTGTGGCCCAGAGTGAGGGAGTGATTGCAAGTTCTGATTCTTCGGCTTTGGGGCAGGACATTCTCCGCGAGGTAAGTCAGGATGACGTGATTGCGGTTGAAATTCCGGAATTCTTTGAGTCAGAAAAAGAAGGAAAATGGTACGCTCTGGCTGTAATGAGCCGCGAAAAGGGAACTCAGATTTATTCTTCAATGATTGAAAAAAATCAGAATGAAATCAACTCGATTCTTTCCCAGATAAAGGCCGACAGTGAACCCAACACCATGCAGAATTTTTCCCGCCTGGATTTTGCTGAGGAAGTTGCTGGTGTAAATGAAGGATATCTAAAGCGACTTACGATATTGAATCCGTCAGCCGCAAAAAATTTTGCCTCAATTTCAACTCCGGTTCAGATTCACAAGCTTAAAATGGAAATGGCGGCAAAAATTCCTGTCTGCGTGCAGGTTGAGCAGGATTCAGACGGCAGGATTGCAAAGGCTTTTCAGGAAGTCATGGCATCTTTTGGCTTCAACACGACTCTCGGCTCAAATGAACGCTACGTAATCAGCTGCAAAAATCATTTTACGGAGTCTGCAAGCTCAAATGAAAAGACGAAATTTTGCGAATATGTGGCGGAATGTGCCCTGAACGACACTTTTTTGGGCGAAACCCTTGTACCACTGAGCATTACGGGGCGTGAAGGTTCTCCAAGCTATCAGAATGCGGAAATTCGTGCAAAACAGAAAATTTCTTCTAAAATCAATGAGAATTTTGCGAAAAATTTTCAGAAATATCTTGGGGATTTTTCTGCCTTTTAAAATAAAAATCCCCAGAATATGCATATTTTAAACTAGCTTTATTGCAGAAATGCGGTAAAATAATAATGATATGCAAAAACTGTATTTAGATACCAGAAAGTTGGACGCTTCTTGTCGAGCTTCTTATGGCCTTAGCGAAGAAATCATGATGGAAAATGCGGCCATGGCTCTTGAATGTGCCGTGCGCAATCCATATCCTTTGAGCGGGGATCGCCGTCAGCCACAAAAAGTCCTTATTCTGTGCGGAAGGGGCAACAACGGTGCCGACGGATATACTCTTTCCCGCAAACTTCGTTTTGACTATGACGTAAGCATAATTCAGTTTTTTGACCCCAAAACACCGCTTTGCAAGCTTCAGGCTGAACGTGCCGAAAAGTGTGGTGTTCGTTTTGTAAAGCGTGAAGATTTGTCTTTCTATGATTTAAGATTTGCTGATATTATCGTGGATTGTGTCTTTGGAGTGGGCTTTCATGGCGATTTAGACGAAAAAACACGGGCCGCCCTTAATGACATGAACTCATGCGAATGTTACAAAATTGCCTGCGACGTTCCTTCCGGCCTGCGTGATGACGGCACTGTTTGTGAAGGTTCTTTTGTCGCTGATTTGACCGTCACCATGGGTGCCCTTAAAACCTGCCTTTACAGCGATGCCGCAAAAGATATTGTCGGTGTGGTTCGCTGTGCCGAACTTGGTGTAAACCGCCGTCTTTATGAAAATTCAAACAATTCAAATCTTGTAAAGGGTATGCTTCTTGAAGAATCTGACTTGATTTTGCCCCATAGAACTCTCTGCAATGTCAACAAAGGCACTTTTGGCCACGTGGCTATTGCTTCCGGTGAAAAGCCTGGAGCCGCCATGATTGCCGGTTCTGCAGCCCTTCGCTTTGGAGCAGGGCTTGTCACGCTTATTCCCAAAAATTCTTCCAAAAAAGGCCTGGAAATGCTGCCTGAACTCATGGTTTCTTCCACAATTCCTGCCAAAACCAACGTAATTGCCTTTGGAATGGGTCTGGGCACGGACGAAAAATTAAGCCAGCAATATTTTGACTATATTCTTGCCCATGCAAACATCCGCTGTGTCGTTGACGCAGACGCATGCTATGCTTCGGGCTTAAAGTCTTTCCTCGAAAAAAAGGAAAGGGGCGTGGTTCTTACTCCACATCCAAAAGAATTTCAGGCAATAATCAAAAACTGCGGTCTGGGCGATTTTTCTCTTGAAGACTGCATCGTAAACAAGCTTGATTTTGTCGAAAGTTTCTGCCGCAAATTCCCCAAAAAAACGCTGGTCCTCAAGGGTGCAAATCCAGTCATCGCTTATTTTGACGGCTACAAATATAAAATGTTCATCAATCCCTTTGGCTCGCCATGCCTTGCCAAAGCCGGGAGCGGTGACGTCCTAAGCGGCATGATTGCAGCCATGCTTGCCCAGCAGCGAAAAAGCCTTGAGGCGGCGATTACGGCTTCTTTGGCCCACGCACTGGCATCCCGAAAAGTCAAATGCGATTTTGCCATGACCCCACAGGATTTAATGAATGCCTTTGCCCTGCTGGATTAACGCAGCTTGCCCTGCGAAATAAAATCCATGTGAGCTTTATCCTTTGCGCTCAGTCGTTTTTTGACCGGTGCAAAGGATTTTTCTTTTTTAAAGAAAGAGCTTGAGTCGCCGTGCTCTACATAGGATTTCCATTCAGCCGGTTCTGCAATTTCAAAAGCAAGTTTTTGTTTTGTAAAAGGATGGGTAAATTCCAGGGTGCGGGCATGAAGGCAGAGCCTGCCAAAATAATCCGTTTTTGCCCTGAAATTTTTGTCGCCGGCCAGAGGGTAGCCTTTTGAGGCAAGGTGTGCTCGAATCTGATTTTTTTTACCGGTATCCAGAGAAAGCTCAAACAGAGTGTGGGTTTTTCCGCGAAGAATTGTAGTAAAGTGGGTTCGTGCCGCCACAGTTTTTAGTTCCTTTTTGGAAGAGGCGAAATCTTCCTGATTTTCATGTTTTTTGGGCACGAATCCAATATTGTAGGCATTAAAGGCAAGTTCATCGTCGATAAGGCCCGAAGCAGGAAGAAAGTTACGGGAATTTTTGGGATTTTCTGCCACGGCCCGGTAAAGGCGGCTGCTTACCATTGTGTGCCATGAATCCATGATAAGTTTTTGTACGGCTTCGCTCAGGGCGAACATCATTACGCCGCTTGTGTCCCGGTCAAGGCGGTGCACGGCAAAAGGCCTGTGCTTGGGTGAAAAAGTGCCCCTTTTGCGCATGATTTCTTCGAGAATGCCAAGGGCCGACTTGTCTTTTCCGTGACTGGGAACGCTTAGAATTCCAGAAGGTTTGTTGATTACGCAAAGATACTCGTCTTCATAAAGAATATCGATTTTTTCGTGTTTTTTCATAAAGTTTTTCCTGAATGATTTTAGCACATTCAAAAGAACAAAAAAAGTGGAAAAATTTAAGAAAAATGCAGCGTGTGTGAGCCCCGCTTAATCGCTTGATTTAGTCATCTGTAATTTTCTGATGATGGCTTCGTCCAGCTTTATGAAAAGATTTTTTTCGTTTGTGGGCAGGACTGTACCTTTTGGAGCGTTTTTGGCCCGGCGAAGATGTTTTACCTGAGTATAATACAAGTCTGCGCTTGCATTTTTGCGTGCCTTTGAATAGTAAACCGCCAGATTTCCTGCTGCAAGAAGAATTTCCAAAGGAACGGTTTTGCCCGGCCGGTTTTTGATAAAGACATAGCCACCGTGATAATCGCGCACGTGCAGCCACATGTCGGCACCTTTTACTGAGTGCCGCAGCAATTCATCGTTTTCGGAAGCGTCTCGGCCCACGATAATCTGCCAGCCGTCAATAAAAAAATCCAGTCCGGGGTGAGCCTTTTTTTCCTGCTGTTTGGGTCTCTGTGTTTTTCGCAGGACTTGCTCCAGCTTAATTGGATTTTTTTCGGCAATAATTTCCTTGTATTTTTTTTCAAGGGAAAGAAGTTCATTTTCTGCGGCTTCAATGTCGTATTCAAGATTTTCCATGCCGCCTGTCTGTTTTTTGTAAATTTCGTAATAATCCGCAGCGTTTTCCTGAGCCGATTTTTTTGAATCAATACTTATGCTTATTTTTTTGCCAGTATCAAAATCTTCACATTCAAGGAAGTTAGAATTTCCGCTTATAAGATGGCCGTATGCAAGAATCAGATCGCCCTGATGCTTGTACTGAGCGGCATTTTTAAAGCTTTCCCGCTTTTCTTTGAGGCGTTCAAGCGCGCCTGCAAGTTTGCTCCGGTGAGACTCATACCATTTTTGAGCCTGATCCAAAAGCGATTCCAGGGAATTTGCCGTAGCATTTTCAGAATAATAAAGGTCAACTTTTTGGTTGAAGGTCAAATCCGGATAGTCTGGGTGGTTTTGGGCATACTGACTGGCAAGCTTATCAAAAGTTCTTATTGGAAAGCGATTTTTGGCTTCCTGTGCCTGCTGCGTATCTGCTGAAAGAGCATGTGATTCCGGAAGAATGATTTTTTCGCCGGTTTTTTCGCCTTTTGCTGGCCGACGGTAGAATGAGTCAAGAATCACATCGTTTTTGTCGCAAAGGAAAATGTTTCCGGCGTTTGACCAGAGCCTGATGTAAAGCGTAAAATACTCGTCTTCCCCTTCGTTTTGAAGCGACCTGGCTTTTTTGGCGGCGTGCTGCTGTGCCTGAGGCATTACATAGATTGCACCAGCCTTTTCAAGTTCAATTTTGACAATGCGTTCCTTACCGATTTGCTCACAGGAAATGATACGTGCGCCTTTAATCTTGGATTTGAGCATTTCGTTAAAGCGGAGAGGCTTTTCATTTTTGGTGATTTTGCGTCGGGTTTCGCAAAGCCTGCATTCTCCGGCTGCAAGTGAAATAAAAAGTGTCTTTGGGCAAGACGGTTTATAAGTGTAAAGTGCAATCGAATTGAAATTTGGCTGGACAACTTCCTGAATGAAGCTGCCCGTCAAATCAAGTTCAGAGAGAATTAAATCAATTTCGTTGCAGTTAAGGCTCAATTTTAGATCTCGTCGACACCTGGCTGCTTAAGTGAGCCAGGAACGATTGTCTGTGCATTGAGGGCGGCACAATGGCTTCCGGCTTTGAGTGCACTTTCGATGTTTTTGTTTAAAAGATAATCGTGCAGGAATCCGGCCGAGAAAGTGTCTCCGCATGCCGTTGTGTTAATTGTTTTGACCTTTTCAACCGGGCATTTGAAAATTTTGCCCTTTTCTGCGGCGATGATTTCCTTGCAGCTACGAGTAACAACGATAATGTTTTGAAGCTCTTCGCTCTTCTTTGATATTGCTGAAGTGAGTTCTTCTTCACTCAAAAGAAGGCCTGCGAAAGTCTGGCAGAATTCTTCTTCGTTGATTTTGATGATTTGCGGGCTACAGGTTTTGAGCGTGCCAAGAAGGTCGTTGCCTCGGAAGTCAGCAAGAATCAGTTTGCCGGCTTTGTGGGCAACTTCGCAGATTCTTGAGCAGATATTTGCTGACCAGTTGTGGGGGCGGCTGCCTGCAAACAGGAGCGCGTCAAAAGAAACCATATATTTGCGTACGAATTCAAGAAGCTTTAGTTCTGCTTCGGCACCTGCAATGTGGGCCGGGTTATGAGCTTCGTCTGTAATGACTTCTGTGGTTGTTCCCTTTGATTTGTCCAAAAGAGTCCAGCATTCCCGCGTGTTGCCTTCGATGTAGATTGGTGTGACGTATAAGTCGCTGTCGTTGGAAGCGAGCACCATGAAACGCTCTGCATTGGCATTTCCAACCGGACACAAAGCTACGGAACTTCCCGGCTCAAGCTGATTGAGTACACGGGCTGCATTCAAAGCTTTGCCACTGGCGTCTTCCCGCCAAACTTGTGAGCGGTTGATGTTTTCTACTGAAAAAGAATCAAAACAAACAGTGCGCTGAATTGTAGCGCTAAGACATACGCAAAGAATTTTCATAACATTTAATTTTACTAAATATTAAGCATTATTACAATATTGCGGCGGACTTGCTAATCTGAAATGTCAAAATCAAACTGCACCTGTATGTCGTAATCCGGGAAGGCTTCCCGAACGTCGTTGACTACATGGTCATACATAGCCTGCATGTTGGGGGAATCAAAAGAAACAATAATATCAAAACGCATTTTCTTTTCAACTTCATCGATGAAAAATCCGTGCATCTGAAGAATATCCTTGTGTTCATGAACGATTTTGCTGACTTGTGAGCGGATTTCTGCAGCCTTGTCATGTTTTGTATTTACGCTGTAGATTCCTACTGCCGTCATGGCAACATTGTGCTTTCTGTAGACTTCCTGAGTGATTTTTCGCGTTACCGTATCGATTTTGTCTGCTGTCCAGGAATCAGGAACTTCAATATGGACAGAACCAAGATGTTTGTCCGGGCCGTAGTTGTTCAGCACCAGATCAAAAGCTCCCCGAACTTCCGGGTCAATGCCTGCAATCGTTCTTTTGATTTCGTGTGCCATTTTTGCGTCAATTCGTTCCCCAAGGATTTTGCTCAGAGTTTCACGCAAAGTTTCCATACCCGACTTTAAAATTGCAAAAGAAATGAGTACGCCAAGATACGCTTCGAGGGAAAGACCAAAAAACATAAAAATTGTGGCGGCAACAAGAGTGGAAATGGAAATCACAGAGTCCATGAGTGCGTCCTGTCCGCTTGCAACAAGGGAATCGGAATTTACCTGCTTTCCTGTTGACTTTACGAAAAGGCCCAGAGAAATTTTTACGATTACAGCTGCTCCAACGATAATGAAGGTGTGGCTTGTGTAATCCGGACTCTGTGGTTCAAGAATTTTTTTGACTGATTCTACAAGGGAAGTAATACCGGCGTAGAGAATGATGACTGAAATTACCAGTGCCGAAAGATATTCTGCCCGGCCATGTCCAAAGGGATGCTGTCTGTCTGCCGGTTTGCCTGCCAGTTTTGTTCCGACTATTGTGATGACAGATGAAAGCGCATCTGTAAGGTTATTTACTGCATCCAAAAGAATTGCAATTGAGTGGGAGAAAATGCCAATAATTGCCTTAAATCCTGCCAGCACGACATTTGCAAGAATTCCAAGAATGCTCGTGCGGACAATGATTTTTTCGCGATTTTGAGTCATAGATTATACTCTGAACAAATCAATCTGACTTCCGATTTTGTCGATTGCGTCCTGAACCTGTCCAGAAATATTTGAAAGGGCTGCACCTGTTTCGTTGATTTTGCGTGCTCCGTTTGACATTTCATCCATGCTGCCCTTCATTTCAAGAGTAGCAGACTGCAAATGCTGAACTTCATCGAGAATCAGTTTGTTTCCGTTCGACATTTCAACAGAAGCTGCCCGAACTTCTTCAGTGCTGTCGTTCATGGTTTTGAGTGCGCTTGTAATCTGCTGAGAGCCCTGATTCTGTTCTTCCATAGCGGCCTTAATCTGCATGACCAGCTGGTCAGTTTCCTGAATCTTTTGAGAAACTACACCAAATGAACGGCTTGATTCGTTTGAGGCGGCAACAACTTCGTTAATCTGCGATTTGATTTTTGTAAGCTGTTCGCCGATTGTCTTTGACTGAGCTGAAGAAGTTTCTGAAAGCTTGCGGATTTCGTCAGCAACAACAGCAAATCCCTTTCCGGCTTCGCCTGCGTGGGCTGCTTCGATTGCAGCGTTCATTGCAAGCAGGTTCGTCTGCTCAGCTATGCTTGAAATGGCCGTGTTTGCGTCCTGAAGCATTTCGCTCTGTGTCTCAATCTGAAGAATTCGTTCGTTTACGTCGTTCTGCATTTTGAAGCCGGTATTTGCATTTGACTCAAGTTCTTCGAAAGATGAAGCCATTTTTTCAACAGAATTGTTTACTGAAGAAATATTGCCAATCATCTGCTCTACGGCCGCACTTGCCTGGCTTACACCGGAAGACTGGTGCTCAATCATTTGATTCAAAGACTCGATGTTTGCAGAAATCTCGTCAACTGCACCGGCTGTCTGCTGAACGCTCTGGTTCTGTGTTCCAATCTGACGTGATATGCTTTCGATGTTTGAGATAATCTGAGTTATTGCGCTTGATGTGTCCTGTGTACTTGCGCTCATGCTTTCACCAGAAAGACTGAGTTCGTCTTTTGATTTTTTGGTTTCGCCGATAATGGTTTGAAGCTTGTCGCAGAAGGCGTTGAAATTTATGACCAGATCACCGATTTCATCGAGAACACGCAGTGTAACCCGTTTGGTAAGGTCTGCTTCACCGGTTGCCATTTCCTTGAGCTGCTTGGTAACGTTTGAAATACGCCACATGAGCCAGCGTATGAAAAGGTAGCTTAAAAGCATAAGAGCGATTGCTATGATGCTTGCCACAGGAATGACAATTTTGAGGGTCATGTATTTGATTGCCTCGATGTCTTCCAGGGATTTTGCGATGAAGAGCATGCCCGTAACGGTGCCGTCGTCGTTTTTGAGCGGTGAGTAAACTGAATAATAATCCTTACCCTTGATTTTATTTTCGCCGGTGTAAGATTCGCCGTTTCCAAGAACCATGTCAACGATTGCTTTGTTTGCAAGAGTTGTGCCCTCAACATTTGGCAATGTTGATTTTACGCGGACGTCGCCAGAAAAAATCGTGCATTCTACGTCGTAAGAAACCTGCATAAGATTGATGAAATCGTCGGTGGTCAAATCGTAGGCAAAAATTGTGGCGCCAACGATGCTTCCGCCGAATTTGACAGGATAAGCTGCAACCGCACAGTATGGTTTGCCGCCGATGGACTCGAAGCCAGAAGCTGGAGAGCCGGCAAGGGCTTTACGAATCACGTAGCTTGAAGAAAGGTCTGTGTCGGGTGAAAAGCCGTCCTGGCCACCGTAAATAACTTTTCCGTTTGAGCCGACAAAAGCCATGTACTCGTAATCAAGATATTCTGAATATGTCTGAAGAATGTCGCTGAGAACGTAAGTGTCTTTTTCCAGAATTGAATCAATAATGTCGTCGCGTGTAGATGAAATTACTGCGCAAGCTCTGAGTGTGACGAGCCAGTCTTCCATGACTCGCAAAGCACCGTCTGATGAATGGTGAAGCTGCTTTTCAGTAGCCGTTATCTGCTTTCTGTCAAAAACTGTAAGGCTGAGCGTTGCAACTACAACTGAACTTAAAATGATTACTGCACCGATTAAGGCGATAAGTTTGGTTTTTATTTGAATGTCTTTTGCGTTTGGATCTACAGGCTTGTTGTTTTCAATTTTTGAGGCCATAATAATCTCCTGAAGTTTTATATTATCTTTATTATTATCGCCTCAAATTAGAAAAAAGTAAACTGAAAAGAAATTGAAAGAAAAGTAATTAAAAAAATCGAAGGGAGGGGAAAGCCTTCCCCTCGCGTCAGCCCGCTTAAGCGGTCTTTTGCTACCCCTTCTGCGGGGCAAATTTATTGGCTGATTGCCCCGCAACGCCCCAAAATTTAGTTTTTAGGGAATTTTGCCTTGAATTCCTCAAGAACTTTGTCGGGGCTGCCTTTTGCGTCGATATCTACGAGATTACCTTTGCCCTTGTAAAAGTCGATGAGAGGAGCTGTTGACTCGCGGTAAACTTCAAGACGGTGCTTGATTGATTCCGGCTTGTCGTCGTCGCGTGTGTACAATTCGCCGCCACATTTGTCGCATTTGCCTTCTGTTTTTGGCTTGTTGTTTACGACATGGTACATCTGACCGCAGTCTTTGCAGCAGATTCGTCCGCCAAGTCGCTCAACTACGGCATTGTCCTCAATGTCGAAATTAACTGCCGCGTCGATTTTGGCGAATGTTGCCAATGCTTCTGCCTGTGGGATTGTGCGCGGGAATCCGTCGAGGATGTAGCCGTTCTTTGTGTCGTCTTTTGAAAGACGGTCTTTTACAAGGCCGATTGTGATTTCATCGCTGACCAAACCGCCTGCATCGATGATGGCCTTGGCTTTTTTGCCAAGCTCAGTGCCGTTTTTGATGTTCTCGCGGAAAATGTCGCCTGTAGAAATGTGTGGAATTGCATAAGCTGCTGCAACTTCCTTTGCGAGAGTTCCTTTGCCTGCTCCCGGTGGTCCCAAGAAAATAAAGTTCATTTTTTTGCTCCTGATTTAAAATGCCGGTTTTGCCCAGTTATTGTCAGGCAGACCCGATATTCCATTCTAGCATAGAATTCTTAATTTTTAAACTCGATTTTCAGAAATTCTATCTCCGTCTTCCAGTTGAAGAGCGTTTTTTGGGTGGCGGTTACGAGAAGATTTTTGACTCGCTCCAGGTCTTCGTTGCCGACTGTGGCCGAAAGGGCACTGCCGTATGCTGAATTTTCTGAGTCGAACCATTTTTTTATTTCAGTTTCGCTGATTCGGCGTTTTTCGGTCACGATTTTAGAGGCTGACTTTACCTCAAATCCGTATTTTTTAAAGCTTTGTGCAATTGTGTCTGCGTTCCAGTTGAAAAGAGGATTTTCTGAGTCGCCAAAGAATTCGTTTTCCGCAAGTTCCATTTTCTTCAATATATATTCAAATTTCTGCGGGAATTCTTCGACTTTGCCTGAAAGAACCTGATTTCGCACCAGCTCGCTGATTCTCTGTCCGTGGCAGGGAATTCTCTGGCTGATGATGACGGAAAAGTCTTCTGGCAAAAGAGAATCCCTGCCAGTCTGAGTCTGATTCAGAATCTCGCTCAAGGCGTAGGCCAGCACATCGGCTGAATCCTGGCTTGTGAACGGGTCACGGAAGAAAATCCGGTCGAAGATTATGTCTTTTTTGGAAAAATCTTCGAGAATTGTCTTGAAATTTTCTGCCGAAAGATAATTTTCGCTGGTTTGTGGGCGCACTGTTAGAATCGGCCGGTCAAGGTCGTCGAGGGTGCGGCCGTACTGCTCCATTATTTCCCGGCCCTTTTCGCTCCGGCAGATTCCCGCAGTTACTCCTTCCGGCGTTTTTCGGCTCACATCCCAGAGTAAAAGTCCGTCATCGGCGTTCCAGACAAGGCTCCGTGTGTGGCGGGTGAGCTGGGCAAGGTTTGTCATGGCATCGCGGATTGAAAGCAAAACTTCTGCCCGGTTTGAGTCCAGGCGGCTCCGCCATGATTTGTCGGCTCGGTCTAAGGCACTTTCCTTGCGCTCGTCTTTTGGCGTAAAAGTGAGGTTTTCGGATTTGACCGTATTGTTCTGGTTGAAATTCTTGTTAATCCACCATTCGCCAATGGGATTTGAAAAGTCGCTTGCAAAGTGGGGCAGCGGGTGCATTCCGCAGCTGGCATCTGTCTCAGGCTTTTCGGGGCTGATGTTCTCTAATATGGAAGAAATCTGCATTTCGCGTCGGCTCAACACTTCATCGCGGATTTTTGCTTCGTAGCCCTGAGTAGTGGGCGTGTAGAAAACCCGGCCGACAAGCTCTGTCGGCAAATACTGCTGGGCAACCCAGTGGTCGCGGTAGGCGTGGGGGTAAAGGTAGCCGTCTCCGTGGCCGAATCCTTCTGCATCGCGGCTTGAATCGCGCAAGTGGTTTGGAACTTCGACATCTTCTTTTTCGACAGAGGCGAGTGCGTCAAAAAATGCCATGCTGCTGTTGGATTTTGGAGCCGTTGCAAGGTAAAGGGCGGCGTGGGCCAAGTGATAGCGGCCTTCGGGAAGACCAACCCTGTCAAAGGCATCGGCGCAGCTTGTTACGACTCCGAGCGCGTAAGGATCGGCAAGCCCCGTGTCCTCGCAGGCAGAAATCAACATGCGGCGGAAAATAAAATGCGGGTCTTCGCCGGCTCTGATCATGCGGGCAAGCCAGTACATGGCGGCATCCGGGTCTCGTCCGCGCAAAGATTTTATAAAAGCTGAGATTATGTCGTAGTGATAGTCGCCGTCTCGGTCATAAAGCACGACTTTTTTCTGAATCGACTCTTCGGCAGTTTCTTTTGAGATGTAGATTGTGCTTCCGTAAGCAGGTTCCGGGATTCGTCCATCGGGATTCCACTTTTCTGGAGTTGTCTCAACTGCAAGTTCAAGTGCGTTCAAAAGAGAGCGGGCGTCACCGTTGGCCGTGTCTACAAGATGCTCCAAGGCTCCCTTTTCAAATTCAACCTTCCAGTGACCGTAGCCGCGCTCCACGTCCGAAAGTGCCATGCGGGCGGCTTTTGTCAAATCTTCTTTGGTGAGGGCTTTGAGCTGAAAAACCCGGCTTCGGCTCACCAGTGCTTTGTTTACTTCAAAAAATGGATTTTCTGTGGTGGCTCCAATTAGAATAATCGTGCCGTTTTCGACCCATGGCAAAAGTGCGTCCTGCTGGGCCTTGTTCCAGCGGTGAACTTCGTCAACAAAAAGAATCGTGCGGCGGTTGTAAAGCTTGAAAAAATCATCTGCGGTTTTAATTGCGTTGCGAATGTCGGCAACACCTGTGAGAACGGCATTAAGCGTGATAAAATTTGATTTTGTGTGATTTGCGATAACGCGGGCAAGAGTTGTTTTGCCTGTTCCAGGCGGGCCATAAAAAATGACGGAAGTAAGCTGGTCAGCCGCAATAGCCCTGCGCAAAAGACGGCCCTTTCCGACGATATGATCCTGCCCGATATATTCGTCCAAATTTCGCGGCCTCATGCGGGCTGCGAGAGGTTGTTTTTCATTTTTTGAATTGTCGAAAAGGTCTGCCATGAAGGAAATTATAGCATAGAAAAGAAAAAAAGAGGCCACGCAGATTCGATTTTCCTACGAAAAATCATGTTTTTAATAGGGGAGAAGGGGAGCTCGTTTGGAGACTGCCCGAGAATTTCTGCATGTCAGAAATTCTCGTAGGAATAAAAATTGCAGAAGCAATTTTTATTCCCGGTTCCATTCACCTTTTCCGCCTGAGCTGTTGGGAAAGTATGACCAGAGGCCCACGTTGTTTAGGGATGCAGAAGTGCTTGATGTGAGACAGGTCGCGAAAATCGTGGCGGCGAGTTCTGTTTTTGAGGAATCAATTACGAGCAGGGCAGGAATTTCGTAGTAAGAAGAAAGTGTTGAGTCAGCGTTGGATGAAAAATCAGCTGTGCCCGAGCTTGGTGCCCAATCGGTCAAAGGTGTGTGAACAATTCCGCTGTAAGTTCCTGCAAGAAGATAGTCACTTGTAACGGCAAGGGAATATATTGTGTCACAGCCCAAATCTGAGCTTTCCCAGTTTGAACCGTCTTTTGAATAATAAACTTTGTCGCCATCTGAATAGTAAATGCAAGTAGATTCTGAATCTGGACTTTCATTTGATGCCATTGCGTTGGCTGAGCTGAAATAAACCGTTGAGCCGAGAACCGTGCAGCTTTTTGATGAAGCAGTCGGAACGGTTGAATTGTCAGCCGAACCTGTGGCCATGCCGTTTTCACCAAGTTCTTCGCCTGAAAGTTCGAAAACACTTTTGCCGTATCGGAAATATGCGTGGCGGTTTGCCTCGCTGGAAGTGTTTGTGCAGAAGAGAATGGTTTCATAATCTTCGTTGTAGGGTTTTGACCAGATTGACTTCCATTTGCCGCCGTTGTAGGTCCAGAGAGTCCTTTTGCTGGCAGAATTGAAGCCGTCATCGTCTTTTTCGTAGGTCATTGAAAGGGCGTAAAGATTTGAGGAATCAGCTGCAATCTGGAAGACTTCACCGCTTGGTGAAGAAAAGCCGGTTAGCTTTGTTTTTTTGGTAACGAGTTCTGAGGAAACGTTCCGGGTTTTTATTTTACCGACGGAAACATAAATGCTGTCTTTGTAGCGGATAATGTTCTGGCAGTCGCCTGAAACCACAGCATCAGCAAGTTTGACTTCATCGCGGATTGTATGAAAAATTACGCCGCTGCATGACGAAAAAACAAGAAGCTGTAAAAAAAATACTGAAAAAGCAATTTGTTTTATATATTTTGAAAGGTCTTTTTTCATTTTTGTTTCCTATGAACTAGAAGTGATATCTCGCCGTAACCAGCATGGAGCCGAAAACTCCGTAATCATTGTATTTTGAGTCACTGTACCACTGTGGCATGTACATGCAGTCGCCCTCGATTCCGAAAGACCAGCTTGGTGTGGCCCGGTAGAATACGCCGGCGGCTCCCCTAAGCACGAGACCCGGGAAGTATGTGCGGCTCAGGTAATTTTCCATGGCGGCACCAACTCCAAGAGTGACCGGGAACTCGAAATTCCTGAAAGTGGGCTGGAAAGTTGTATCCAAAACGAAAGGAATGTAGGTAAAAATGTTTTCGCCCAAAGTGGGATGATAGCCGAAGTAAATGTTGAGGCCTGCTGCCCACCAGCTTGTAATGAAACGGTGGTAGCCAATCATGCCGGCTCCTCCGGTTGCAAGTTTTCCTTCCTTATAAAAGGGGAAGTTACCGCCAAAATTAAGCGGGCATGTAACCATGAGGCCGATTTTGATGTACTGGTCGCCAGGCTCGTTAAGGTTGTTTGAAGGACTGAATTCAATGTCGTCATTTTCTTCGCCCTGATCAATGTCGTCGTAAATGTCAGCGTCGTCATCGTCCGCAAAAGCAAAACCTGAAATCATAAAAAGCGCACATAAAAGCGCAAGAAAGCGTTTCATAAATCCTCGTGAATTATAAAATAGATAGTAATTTTAATGAAAATACGGTATATTTTCAATTCTATAGAATAAAGAAAAGAATTGCGAAGAGGTTACAGATGAGCGCACAGATTATCGATGGAAAGCAGATTGCACTTGATGTTAGGGCTGGAGTTGCAGAAAAGGTTGCGGCTTTAAAATCCAAGGGAATAACCCCCTGTCTTGCAGTCGTTTTGGTTGGTCAAAATCCTGCCAGCGTAAGCTATGTCACAGGAAAGCGAAAGGCTCTGGCCGAGGCTGGCATGGCTGATCGCAGCGAAGTTTTGCCTGAGAATACAACTGAGGCTGATTTGCTTGCACTTATCGAAAAGCTCAACCGCGACGACAGTGTTCACGGAATCCTGGTTCAGCTTCCTCTTCCAAAACATATCAACGAAGACAAAATCATCATGGCAATTTCGCCAGAAAAAGACGTTGACGGCTTCCATCCGGTCAATGTCGGCAATCTCGTAATCGGCAAAAAAGCCTTCCTCCCCTGTACACCGCACGGAATCATCGTTTTGCTTGAGCGCATGGGAATCGAAACAAGCGGAAAGCACGCCGTTGTAATCGGTCGAAGCAACATCGTAGGAAAGCCGGTATCACTTCTTCTTGCCCGTAAAGAAACAAACTGCACGGTCACAATCTGCCACACAGGAACCAAAAACATGGCAGAAATCACCCGCCAGGCAGACATTTTAATCGCTGCAAGCGGCCACCCGCACACAGTAACTGCTGACATGGTAAAAGAAGGAGCCGTTGTAATCGACGTTGGCGTAAACCGAATCCCGGACAGTACAAAAAAGAGCGGCTTCCGCCTGATTGGTGACTGTGACTTCGACGACCTCAAAGAAAAAGCCAGCTACATCACGCCAGTTCCGGGCGGAGTAGGCCCCATGACAATCGCGATGCTCATGTACAATACATTAGAGGCTGCGGAGAATACGGTAAAATAAAAAATATGATAGATATTCAGGCAACCCAAGATACACGCGAAGTTCCTCTGCAAAAAGTCGGTGTTAAAAATGTCCGCTATCCGATTCAGGTTTTGGACAAAAAGCGCAAGGTTCAGGCCACCACTGGCACGGTAAATCTTTTTGTTAATTTGCCGCATAATTTCAAGGGCACTCACATGAGCCGCTTTATCGAAGTCTTCCACAAGCACCACAACGACATTTCCATGAACAATTTTCTTGAAATGCTCGAAGAAATCCGTGCAAAGCTGGACGCGGAACGTGCTTTCGGGCGAATCACATTTCCTTACTTTATCGAAAAATCCGCCCCGGTTTCAAAATCCGCCGGCCTCATGGAATACACATGCTCGTATGAGGGCGAAGTTTCACTTAGAAATGATGAGGGGGAAGGCCTTCCCCCTGGGGTTCAAGCTTCGCTTTCACCCACACCCCCTTCTCCTAGGGGCACTGCCCCTAAAACCCCGGTAGATTCAAATTTCTTCATTTCAATCAAAGTACCGATTGCTACCCTTTGCCCTTGTTCTAAGGCTATTTCGGATTACGGGGCGCATAATCAGCGTGGTTTTGTTAAGGTCAAAGTGCTTTACAGCAAGTTTTTCTGGATTGAAGATGTGATTTCCATGATTGAAGAATGTGCATCGACTCCACTTTATTCAGTTTTGAAGCGACAGGACGAAAAATTTGTAACGGAACACGCCTACGACAATCCGCGTTTTGTTGAGGATGTCGTGCGCGAAGTCTATCTTGGCTTAAAGAAAATGGACTTCAAATGGTTCACCGTGGAAGCCGAAACCGAAGAAAGCATACACTTCCACAACGCCTACGCTTGTGCGGAATATACGGAAGAAAATCCCTCGAGAAACTGATTTTTTTGCAAAACTACCCCTTCGGGTGCTGGAAAAATCTTATATCTTCGTTAGAATATAGATTAATTCATAGGGGCGGAGAGGCAAACATGAAAAAACTTTCAAAATTTCCAATTTTTACTATACTTTTGTTAGGGGGGGGGCTACTAGTCAGCTGCAATAACTTCCTCGATGGTGGTGACTTTAAGGAGCAGCTCGAAAAAGACATCGCCTATGCAGAAGCCCCTTTCCGCGAAATCCGCCTGGAGTGTGACGAAGGGGCTGGAGCTTTCACAGGAAACACTGTTCTTTCCAAAAAAGTGACCGACAAATTCACGGTCGAGTTCAAAATCTCTTCGGACTACAAATTTTCAGGCTGGCAGGCTTATTCAAAATCTTCTTCAGGCTCGCTTTCTGAGCTTTCTTCCGAATACATCAAATTTTCATCTTATAACACGGAGTCCGCTGACGGAATCTTCAAGACTGAGGTCGAGTTTCTGAAGGAAGCTGAGGGCATTACAATCAGACCGCTTTGCGTTCTTTTGCCAAAAATCACCTCAATCACGCCGGCAATGGAATCTTCCGGCTGCGACCAGGACACGGCAATCGTAATCAATTTCAACAAGTCTGTAAACGCTGAGTCGTTCGGCAGCTGGACCTGTGTTTCGATTTCTTCTGACGGCGAAGACCTTTCCTCCTTTTTTGATACGCCTTTTTTTTCAAGCGACGCCAAGAGTTTATGTATCACTCCGCTTGGAGCAACTCACAACGAAAAGTTGATTCTTGCCCCGGACGGCAGCGTGAGCCTCAAAAATATCACTGTGGAAGTCAACTTTTCGGGGAATGAGAAAGATTCTGACGGAATCACGCTTACTGGCAACACCGAGCACAAATACAAAATCAACAAGAACTACGGAAATCTTGAGAAAACAACCTTGCTCGTGGACTCTGACGAGAACATGGGAAACTTTCTGTCTTCGGGGGCAGTTGAATGTATCGTTGGCTACTCGGTCGAAGTCCAGTTCACAGTCAAAAAATCGGATTATGTGTTCAAAGGATTCAAAGCTGTTTCTTCTGCCGATGAAAACGCTGACAGAAGCGAGTTCGTGAGCTTTACGGAAGTTGAGGCAGATTCTGAGAAGGGAGTTTACAAATACAGAGTGCGGCTCATGTCGGTCAGCGGTAAGGAAGTGCCGGAAGATATTGCAATTAAGCCGGTCTGCGTTCTTCTGCCTAAAGTCACTGATTTTTATCCGCCGGACATTCCGACCGGCTACGAGCAGAATTCCACAATAAAAATAACATTCAACAAAAATTTGGACAAATCAAGTTTCGCAGATTTTTCTTGCGTTTCGGTTTATTCTGCAGGAGGTTCCCTTGAAGAGTATTTCGACACGCCTTATTTCCTTGATGATTCTGCCCGCGTTCTGTATATTCCGCCAAAACAAAACGCCCTGATTCTTACTCCTGATTCGGGAACAAAACTTGTTGTTTCGGTTAAAATCGACTTTTCTAAAATCAAAGATGCTGACGGAATCTCGCTTCCTAGCACGGAGCCGTTTACTTACAGAATCAACGACAGCTTTATTGAACAGCAGGTTGTTACAAGCCTGGTGAAGACGGTCGAGGGCACGGGAAGTTTCCTTTCTGAAGGCGAAAAAAAATGCACGGTGGGCTACACGTTTGATGTTCAGTTCAGCGTGAACAAGTCGGAGTACATTTTTGAGGGACTTGAGGCTGTGAGCCAGACCGACCCGAGCGTTGACAAAATCGCATCTTTTGAAGAAATTTCGCGGGATGACGAGGCTGGAGTTTATAAATACCGCGTTCGAATCTTGAAGACTGTGGACGGAATCTTAATTCGCCCTGTGTGTAGTCGTCTTTCTTCGGTCAAATTCAATCTTACGGGAAGCAACGGAAAATTCTCTCCGACAAAGGGTGAATATGAATGTGTTAAAACCTACACTTATCCTCTTGCATTTGACCCAGACAGCGATTACGAGTTTATCCGTTGGGAGATTTTTAACACAAAGACAGAAAAAGAAGTCGAAAACGGAAAATACATAAAGATTGAAAATCCTGCAGAAAACGAAACAAGCTATGTTTTTGTTGAAGAATTACCGGCAAATTCAACAATCTCACTTGCTGTACGCCCTGTTGTAGCGGAACGACCGCAGATTCTTTCTTATTCGCCGCTTTATGTCGCGGAAGGAGTCCTCAAAGATTCCAGGATTCAGCTGGTCTTTGACTATGACATGAGCGAGGATTCAATCTATTATACGGAAGATGAACTGAAAGAGCTTACTGGCGTGACTCTTCTTAAATCAACAAAAAAGTCTGGAAAATATTATGGTTACACAAAGGGCGGAATGACTTTTTTCAAGAACATCTCGTTCAAGGACAACGAGACTTACGAGAACCGCACGGGCTGCTTTGACGAGCCTTATTTCGCAAGTCCTCGAATGCTTTCCGTAAATACAAAAAAGCCTAATACGGTCGAAAATTACTCTCAGATTCTCGTTACAATCGAAAAGGATTTCTTCTATAAAATTGAAAACGGCACGGAAAAAGGAAGGAATGTCTCGATGGCTGGAAGCAAGAAGTGGATTTATCAGGTGGACGACAGCGTTGACACTGAAAAGCCAAAGATTTCGGATGCGGGCAGCGACATCAAAGTCTCTGTAAAGACGGATAGGGCACTTACAAAACACACACTTCTTTCTTCTTCGGTTTCTGTGCCCAATGTCTCCGCCAGCACAAATTTCAACAGGGACAAAAAACTCAAACTTGACATAAAAGTTACTGACACAGGAAGCGGACCTTCCGGCAGTTTTATCCTTGTACTCAGCAGGGTGCAGGATGAAAAGTACCAGACTTTAAGCTCGCCAAAAACAACAAGGAAATCTTTGAGTTATCAGAAAGTCACAAATTTGAACGGAGTTTTCAGCAAGGAGATTGACCTTGCTTCTATTGTTGACGGCGGACTTTCTGACGGCGTTTACAAGGTGAACTTTGAATTCAGCGACAGAAGCGGAAATACGCTCACATACCCGGATGGCGGATATTACTTTACGGTGGATAATGCAATTAATATGTCTAATCCTGTATTTACGGACACTAGTGATTCTTCAAAAATCAAGATGAAGTTAAACTGGACACCAAGTGAAGACCTTCAATCAACTGCCATATATTATAAGCCTAAGTCTGCAGACACCTGGACAAGTGCATTGACATTTAATACTTCTACTACACAAACTGAATATAGTTCATTAAGCCTTGCTACCGATTATGTTTTTAAGATTGTAAACACGGATTATGCCGGAAATACTCAGACAATAGACCTTTCAAAGACTTCTGCCGACTGGACCGGATTTACTGTAAGCGGAACTCCGTCCAAGACATTTTATTACTCAGGGGATAGTTTTAATAAAACAGGGCTTACGGTTACAGCCTCTTTAAATAACGGTTATAGCTGGACTGTTACAGATTATTCTGACAATCTGGGAACTTCAGTCAGCAAGGGGAAAACAGTAACGCTTTCTTATTCAAAGTATGGAAAGAAAAAAAGTGTTTCTGTTCCTGCCACTTATTATATTGCGGCAGCCGATGCTTTAACACAGACTCCGGTAAAACTTACAGGCTATTCAGGTTCACTTAGTGGCGGAACATACTATAAGTTCGGGGATTTCCCGCAGACTAAGGGTTCAAATCAGGATTCATCATGGTACAGTTCAGTTACTTTTGATAACGGCTGGTATTTAGGAAGTGACGGATATTTCTATGAAAAATGTAAAGAAAAGGCTGCGAATTCAAGTAAAAAATATAGCGATGATACGGTGGTTTCAACAGGTGGTGTAAATACAAAATTTTTCAAAGTAGAGCCTATCGTATGGAGGCTTCTTTCAAACAGTTACGATAGCGGGAAGAAACTTTTGATGTCAGAAAAAGAGCTTATAGCTAATATCCGTTATTATTATGGAGATACTACGGGGGGAGGCATGGATATCCGTAGCAGAGCCTTAAAAAATGGTACGGAGGTAAGTTTATGTGATTATAAATATTCCTCACTTCGTGCGTATCTTAACGGCAGCTACGAATCTGATGACGGCCAACCACAGACGTATGAGGGAAAGGGCTTTTTACAGCATGCGTTTACACCAACAGCACAATCTAAAATTGCAAAAACGACTGTTGATAATACTGACTGGGACTGTGGTGATAACACATCGGACAAAATCTTTATACTAAGTAAAGCAGAATTAATGAATCCTGATTTTGGTTTTCAAGATACAGAAGGTGATGACAATGCAAGGTTTAGAGAAGAAACAGACTTTGCAAAAGCGAACAACTCATATCGGTCTTTTTATTGGGTAAGAGGTCGAAATAGGAGATACAGCACTCCTTGTGTGTGGTGTGTTGATGGAAAAAAATTCGATAAGGCAAATACAGCTAATTATCCTACAGGCATCGTTCCCGCCCTGTGTGTAAGCACATTGCCGTAAGCGGGGGCTTGGGGCGGAAGCCCCAGGTGAAGGGGGTGTGTGAGCAACGAAGTGCGAACCAGGGGGAAGGCTTTCCCCCTTATGCGTATTTTTATCTATGCTGCAGAAATGACATCTTTCGTATTGTATACGAAGCCTTTTTCATACATGAAATCCGGGGAACAGTCTATTTCGCCGTTATTCCAAGTGACAATTCCATATTCGAGTTTTGGATTTTCATAAACCTCAGGTTTTTTAAGTGGTTCAAAAACTTCACCTTCAAGAATGCTTGTATCGAAGAGCTTTATAACGCCATCTGAGAATTTCAAGAGATAAACGCCGCTATACATATGCCGGACTTCAAGCACAGTGAGAATCTTTTCTGGATTATCTGAATATACGATACCATTTTCTTCATGCATTTTCTGCCCCCTCTTATGAATCAATTTTGTCAAAATGTTTATTTTGAACAGCTAAATTCCATGCTGCATAAGCTTTTTCTTCATTTTTTTTAAGCCAGTCCTGAACAGCTTTTAATTGTTTAGCAGGAAGTTCTCCAGCTAAAAGAGAGCCGTCGATTGCAACGGAAGCCCTGAACTCTCCATAAAAAACATGCACATGAGGTTTATTATGATGCTTTATGTCATTAAACATTAAATATATTACAATTCCGTCAAATCTTTTTAATTCCGGCATAATAATCATCCTCTTATCTAATTATAGCATATATTAGGAATTAATCCATGAATAACAGAATGATTTCTTTTCCTCTCTTAAAAAACAATAGCTTTTCGTGTTATACTTATTCCTGCATATGCAGAGTCTTGCGCACAGATTTTTTTTGCTTTTCTTTCTCCTATTACCAGTTTTTGCTCAGGCACAGACCGAATCCTTTACGGTTACGGCAACCGTTGAAGAGGAGGAAGTTTCCGCATCTTTTGAAATGGTCAAAATTCCTGGCAAAAATTATGCGCTGGGCAAAACTGAAGTCACTTGCGAAGTCTACGAAATCGTCATGGGCGAAAATCCAAGCTCCTATGCCGAAGGAAATTTCCCGGTGAACACTGTGAACTGGTACGACTGCATCGTCTTCTGCAACAAGCTCAGCCTGCTTTTTGGGAAAAAACCTGTTTACAGCGTGAACGGAAGCGTAAATCCAGACGACTGGGATTATTCACCGCACGGAGGAAGCGCAATCCCTGGCGAAATTGTCTGTCACAGCCGGGCAGACGGATTCCGCTTACCGACCGTGGAAGAATGGGAATATTCAGCAAGCGGCGGCCAGAATTTCAAATATTCAGGCAGCGACAATCCAGACGAAGTCGCCTGGTTCAAGGAAAACAGCGAATACAAGTCCCACGAGGCCGGCACAAAGGCGGCTAATTCTTACGGACTTTACGATATGAGCGGAAATCTCTGGGAATGGTGCTGGGACAGGTTCAAAGAAGACTCAAACTATTACCGAATTCACAAAGGCGGTTCATCAGCAAGTGGCAAAGAACTGTGCGAAATTCAATTCACCGGCCATCATTACGGCTCCCGCTACCAGCCATGCTATTCATACTACACATTCGGTTTCAGGATTGCGCGGAATTTGCGGTAAGTTCCGGGTGATACTCAAAGTGCATGTTGTCGAAGATGACCCAGTAACCGCCCCAAATAAATCCTTCTTCTTCAAAGATTTTGCGGACTTCGGCGGGGGGCATCCAGCGTTTTTCGAGCGGAACAAGCATCCATTTGTCGCCCAACTTGTCCTTTTCCCAGCTCCAGTAGATTGCCTTGCGGTTAAGCCTTTTGGGAAGAATGTCAATTGCGATTCCGTAGGAATGAAAAGATTTTCTTGATGTTTGCACGATTTCGCGCCAGTGATAGGCGTCGCAGGACTTTAAATTTGTCAGAAATGCGCTGATTTCGGGGCTGGATTTTCTGGCCAGGATTCGTTTTTCTACGTTTTTAATTGGGTCGTAGATTCGCTCGTGGATTCGGGTGGGCTTGCCTAAAAATGTCGTTTTTATGATATGATCTTCGATGATTTTTTGCGATTGTGCCGAATAAAGCCAGTCGAAAAAGAACATTGGCGTGCCCTGAGTGCTCTGGCGGCTTTCTTTTGAACCGAACTGCTTTATTTTTTCGATTTCTTCCGTCGTGTAAGTTTTGGGGTCGCGGAGACGGTTTTCGTATTCATATTGAAGAATCCAGTAGTCTTCTTTGTTTGGAAGTTTCTCTTTGGGCAAAAGACGGCCACCAGCCCAATAAAAACTGGCAGTTTTTTTGTCTTTGGGTTTTTGAGTGCGGTCAAAATACAGGTCGGCCTTCATGCTGATTTTCCAGTCCTGTTCTTTTGAGTCAAAAATTGCAGAATACTCGATGTCTGGATAGAAGGACATGAAATTCTGAATTTCGGGCGGACAGGAAGCTTGCGGAACTTCTGCAGTTGTAGGAGAACCCATGGAGAAAATTTTTGATGTAAGTAAAAGAAGAATAAGAGGAAGTAATTTTTTCATTTGTATTTGCTTGGTCAGACTGTCAGTCGAAAATCTTTCTTACGCAGGCTTTAAATTGATTTCCCCGGTCGAATTCATTCTTGAACATGCCGAAACTTGTTGCGCCCGGCGAGAATACGATGACCTGAACTTTTTCGCCGCCTTCTGATTTTTGTAAATCTGTTTTGAGGGCAAGAAGCATTTCTTCCACGGAATTGAAGGGGCCTTTATAGGCGATTTTTTTTGCCTTGAAGTCACCAATCATTTTGTCGGTGGCGCTTCCTGAAAGCAGATAAACTGCCCGCGGAACGATGTTCTTGCCGTTGTCACAGATTCCGTTGGCAATCGGGCTTAAATCAAGGCCCTTGTCCGTGCCGCCTGTGAGGAAAATTACCGGCTTCCCGAATGCCTGGGTTGCTTCGGCTGCGGCTTCGGGCACTGTGGCGGCTGAGTCGTTGTAGAATCGGTAAGTTGTCCCCCCGATTTTGCACTCGTGGAAGAATTCAAGGCGGTGCTCGATTCCGTTCCAGCGGCCGAGGACTTCGATAATTCGTTCAGGGGAAACTCCCATGATTCGGAGCACGAGGGCTGCGTTCAAAACATTTGCGCGCATGTGCTTTCCGGGAACGATTAAGTCTTTGAGGATTGTTTCGGTTGTTTTTTCGTAATCCTGAGGGAGCGTGTCCAGGATTTTTGTGGAAAGGCGGGCAAATCCCGTGCCTTTTTTGTCCTGCCAGACGCCCAGAGTTCCTTCGGGAAGGGGCTTTTTGCTGTAGCGGAGGATTGTTGCCTTGCATTCTTTGGCAAAAATGTCGCCCCAGTTGTCGATTAAAGTGCCGCCGTCTGCTGCCGGGTCAGAGTCGAAGTCGAAAATTGCGAAATCTTTTTTGCTCTGGTCGGCGTAAATGAGCTTTTTGTCGTTCACATAAGCCAGCATCGAGTGGTAGAAATTTTGATGGTCCGGGATGATTTTTGTGATGATTGAAACTTTTGGTTTTAAAAGCTTGCGCCCACGAAGGTCAGCCAGCTGCCAGCTTGAAAGTTCCAGGACGACAGGAGTTGTTGAATCGGTTTGTTCAAGGAAGGTGAGCGGCGAGACTGTGATGTTTCCGCCCAAAAATGCGCTGAATCCAGATTGTTTTAGTCCGTAGTAAATTGCGCTTACGGTTGAAGATTTGCCCTTTGAGCCCGTGACGGCGATAATCGGAGCCTTGCTGAATGCCAAAAAGAGCGAAATGTCTGTTTCAATTGCTTTTGCGGCCGCAAGATATTTGTTTCCGTCGTATTTTACACCCGGATTTTTGATTACGCAGTCGGCCTCTTCAAAATCTTCGATGCGGTGCTCGCCCAAGCGGTAAGTGAGCCTGCTTTTGTCGAGGCTTGTGTCGTTGTTGAGCGAATCTACCGTGGTCTGTAAGTCGGCCTGGCTTTTCATGTCAGTTGCGATTACGTAAGCGCCGTGCCTTAAAAAAAAGCGCACTGAAGCTTCGCCGCCGCCGTTCAAGCCCAATCCCATGACTACGACTTTTTTGCCTTCGATGTCGCTGAGTGATTTGAAATAGCATCCTTCCGGGTAAAAATGCGGAACTGGTGGAAGCGGTTCGTGTGCGTCTGACATGATTTTCTCCTTTGATGAAAGTGCTAGGGCGTGGAGTGGTGGCTTTGCCAGCGACCGCAACGAAGTGAGGACGCCGAGCGTGAGTGAGCCACGGAAGGCCCGGCCCTTGCAAAGCAAGGGAAGCACCCAAAAAGTTTACAGCAAAAATTAAAATAAATGAAGAGAATAGAGAATAAATAATTGTCGTGGAAGTTCATGTAATACAAAATAACATAATATTTAGGCTTTCTTATAGACAAAAGTTATAAAATTTAATAAGTTTTTGGAAAAATACATTTTGGAGGACGAAATGAAAGTAACAAAATTTCTGGCTCTTGGAATTGCTTCTCTGGTATTAATTGGCTGTGGCTCAACTGCAAAAACAACAGTGACTAAAACAGAAAGTGGTCTCAATAAGGAAGTTGAACAGGCAGCTTATCAGGGCTTAAAGAGAACTGTTGCTATTGCTCGATTCTCAAACGAGACAGAATATGCCAAAGGTGCTTTCTATGACAAGGAAAATGACCCGCTTGGAAAACAGGCAGTAGATATACTTTCTGCAAAATTGGCTGCAAAGGGAAAATTTATTCTTTTGGAGCGTGCTGATGCTGACAAAATTAAGGCTGAGGTTGAATCTCAGGGTGCTTCTGTGCAGAAAGTTCCGGCTGATTACCTGATTATCGGGTCTATCACTGAGTTTGGTCGAAAGACAACTGGTGAAGTAGGATTCGTTTCACGCAGTAAAAAACAAACTGTTGAAGCTGGAGTAAACATTCGTCTTGTTGATGTCGCCACTGGTCAGATTATTTATTCTGAAGAAGGAAAAGGCGAGGCTGAAACAGAATCTTCTACAACTTTTGGCATGGGAGGTGTTCAGGGATTTGACGCAACTTTGAGCGACAAGGCTATTTCTGCCGCAATCGAAAAGCTTGTTGATAACATCGAAGCTACATGTATGGATCGTCCGTGGAAATCTTATTTCCTTACATACGACAGTGATGGAATCATTATTGCGGGTGGAGCAAAACAGGGCGTAAAAGTCGGTTCGGTTCTTCCGGTTTATGAGCGCGGAAAGAAAGTCAAAAACCCACAGACTGGCATGATGATGGAACTTCCAGGAAAAGAAGTTGCAAAAATCACAGTTCTTTCTGTTGGGGGCACTACTGTCGCAGATGAATATGCAATCGTAGATTTGACTGAAGGAAAAATTGATTCAGGCAAACTTTCAAATTATGTAATTCAGGATAAATAAAAGATGAAAAAATCATTCGTAAACATCGTAAAAATGGCAGCCATTTCCGGCATTGCTCTTCTTGCAATGTCATGTGGCTCAACACAGTTGTACAGCTGGTATGACTATCAGGAAGATTTCTACCACAGCTTTAAGAATTCTGACCAGAAATCAGTTGATGAGCTTGCAAAGACATATCAGAAAATCATCGAAAAACAGAAGGCAACTCGTGGAGTTGTTCCTCCTGGAATCTATGCTGATTATGGCTGGCTGCTCCTTCAGGCAGGCAAAAATGCTGAAGGCAAGGAAATGCTCGCTAAAGAAATCGAACTCTATCCGGAATCTAAAGTATTCGTAGGAAGTATCTTGAAGAGGTATGCAAAATGAAAAAATCAATGATTATTACTTTGTCAGCAGTTCTTTCTGTCTTCATGCTGGCTTCTTGCGGTACAACAAAAAGTGCTGCTTTCCCAAAAATGTATGACGAAAAGCCTGTCGTTATGCTTATCATGCCTCCAATCAACAACAGCAATAACGTAGAGGCAAAAGACTATTTCTACACAACCATGAATGTTCCTGTTGCAGAAGCCGGATATTATGTACTTCCGCCTGCCGCAACTCTTGCTACTTTGCAGCGGGAAAGTGCTTATGATTCAGAAATGTTCATCAATGGCGATTTGAAGAAATTCGGTTCGCTTTTTGGCGCCGATGTTGCTGTATTTACGGTAATCAAAACTTGGGAAAAGTCTCTCATCGGTTCTTCTGTAAATATCGAAATTGAATACATTTTCAAGTCAACAAAAACAAACGATATCATTTATCAGCGTGATGCGAAAATCAAGTGTGATACGTCAACAGGCGCCAGGTCTAACAGCCTTCTTGGTGCACTCATTGTTGCTGCTGCAGATGCTGTAAAAACAGCTGCCACAGATTATGTTCCTGTTGCAGTACGTTGCAACAACACTGCCTTGAGCGACATTCCAGCCGGAAAGTATCATCCAAAACATGATGCTGACGGAGCTGAAGGTGCAATGCCTGTAAAAGTTAATCTTACTGCTGCAAAATAAGCGTTAGCAAGATAAAAAAAAAGCCGGTTGAGTTTTTTGAAGTGTACCCCAAAAGTTGGAGACAATTTTTGGAGGTACACTTTTTTTATGTCTAAGTTAAGTTTAGAGAGAAAAGCTGAAATTGTAGAACATTACATTAATACGACAGATGGGTATGC